>Ga0247844_1003581_pt1 | contig 22480 bp, 18 predicted proteins | sample LaCtaG_FD_192421 | JGI IMG/M metagenome (GOLD analysis project Ga0247844, IMG submission 192421) | Freshwater microbial communities from meromictic Lake La Cruz, Castile-La Mancha, Spain - LaCruzMarch201714.5m_1 | ecosystem: Environmental > Aquatic > Freshwater > Lake | place: Spain: Castile-La... | reverse complement strand
GATCACACCGAGGTGGCGGCGAATCCGGTCCATCTGCTCTATGTCCTGGAGCGGCAGATCGCCCGTGAACAGTTGCCCCCCGAGGTCCAGGAACGCTACCTGAGTTATCTCAAGCAGTACATGGCGCCACGCTATGCCGAGTTCATCGGCAAGGAACTGCAGACCGCCTACCTCGAGTCCTATGCCGAGTATGGTCAAAACATTTTTGATCGGTATGTGACCTACGCGGATTACTGGATTCAGGATCAGGAATACCGGGACCCGGATACCGGCGAGATGATGAACCGGGGCGGGCTGAACGAGGAGTTGGAAAAGATCGAGAAGCCGGCCGGCATTTCCAATCCCAAGGATTTCCGGAACGAGATCGTCAATTTCGTGTTGCGTGCACGCGCCGCCAATGGCGGCGCCAATCCGCGCTGGACCAGCTACGAGAAGCTCCGGGTCGTGATCGAGAAGAAGATGTTCTCCAACACCGAGGAGTTGCTGCCGGTCATCTCGTTCAATGCCAAGGCGTCAGTGGAGGACCAGAAGAAGCACAATCAGTTCGTCGACCGCATGACCGACAAGGGCTACACGGCCAAACAGGTCCGGCTGCTGTCGGAATGGTATCTGCGGGTGCGCAAGGCGCAATAAGTCAGGGGCGTTGCGCGCGGTCGGCGAAGCGGGCCGGGCGCGCCCGCTCCAGCGGTGCGAATCACGCGCCCGGCATCCGCGGGCGAACAGGCGTTAGAGCAGGCACATCACCCCATGTCTCATTTCATCGACAGGCGTCTGAACGGGAAGAACAAAAGCGCGGTCAACCGACAGCGCTTCATCAAGCGCTATAAGACTCAACTCAAGCGTGCGGTCGCTGATGCCGTGAACAAGCGCAGCATCACCGATATCGACTCGGGCGAGCAGGTCGGCATCCCGTCGAAGGATATCTCCGAGCCGGTGTTCCATCATGGCCAGGGTGGAACCCGTGATCAGGTCCATCCCGGCAACAAGGACTTCATGGCCGGCGATAAAGTCCCCCGGCCCGAGGGCGGCGGGGGCGGTGGTTCCGGTCAGGGCAAAGCCGGCCGGGGCGGCAAGGGCGAGGATGATTTCATCTTCGACCTGTCGCGCGAGGAGTTTATGGATTTGCTCTTCGACGATCTGGAGTTGCCCAATCTGGTGCGCAACCAGTTGGTCGGCAGTACCGAGTTCAAGAGCGTGCGGGCCGGCTATCGCACCAGTGGCGCGCCGACCAACATCGATGTCGTCCGGTCGCTCAAGGGCGCAATCGCGCGCCGTACCGCTTTGGGCGCACCTCACCGTCGCCGCATCAAAGAGATCGAAGCGGAACTGGAAGCCTTGCTTGCCCTCGGCGTTGCCGAAGAAGACCCGCGCGTCTTGGCCTTACGCGATGAGATGGACCGCGCGCGAACGCGTATCGCCGCGCTGCCCTTCATCGATACGTTCGATCTGCGCTACCAGAGCTTTGTCCAGCTTCCGGAGCCGACCAGCAAGGCGGTGATGGTCTGCATCATGGATGTGTCCGGCTCCATGGATCAGGCGCGCAAGAATCTGGCGAAGCGGTTCTTCATCCTGCTGTACCTCTTTCTGAAGCGTAATTACGACCGCATCGAAGTTGTTTTCATCCGCCACCACACCATCGCCCAGGAAGTCGACGAGCAGGAGTTCTTCTATTCGCGGGAGACGGGTGGTACCGTGGTGTCGAGCGCGCTCAACCTGGCCTATGATGTCCTGCGTGAGCGTTACGATTCAAGCGTGTGGAACATCTATGCCGCGCAGGCCTCGGACGGCGACAACTGGGATTCCGATTCGGTGGTCTGCCGTGACTTGCTGGCCGAGAAGCTATTGCCGCTGATGCGTTACTTCGCTTATGTCGAGATCACCCCTCGCCAGCATCAGAGTCTGTGGTACGCGTATCAGGAGATCGCCGGTGCCCATCGTCACTTCGCCATGCGCGAAATCGATGGTCCCGAGGATATCTTTCCCGTATTCAGGGATTTGTTCAAGAGGCAGACGGCATGAGCAGTCGTATCATTTCCGATTCCTCCGAGTGGACCTTTCCGCTGCTCGAGCGGTTCGACCGGGAAATCGGGCATCTCGCGCACAATGTTTTCGGGCTGGATACCTATGCCAACCAGATCGAGGTGATCGGCTCCGAGCAAATGATCGATGCCTATTCTTCCGTCGGCCTCCCGATCAATTATCATCATTGGTCGTTCGGCAAGCAGTTCGTCAGTACGGAGCAGACGTATCGCCGCGGTCAGATGGGGCTCGCCTATGAGATCGTGATCAATTCCGATCCCTGCATCTCGTATCTCATGGAAGAGAATACACTGACCATGCAGGCGCTGGTGATCGCTCACGCCTGTTACGGGCACAACAGCTTTTTCAAGGGCAACTATCTGTTTCGGACCTGGACCAGCGCCGATGCCATCATCGACTATCTGGTATTTGCCCGAAAGTACATCGCCAGTTGCGAGGAGCGCTACGGCCAGGCGGAGGTGGAGCTGCTGCTCGACTCGTGCCACGCCCTGATGAATCATGGCGTGGATCGCTACAAGCGGCCTTCGCCGATCACCATGGCGGAAGAACAGCGCAGGCAGGCCGAGCGCGCCGATTATATCCAGTCGCAGGTGAATGATCTGTGGCGTACTATCCCGAGTTTCGGTGATGACGGCGCGCCGGATGCCGACGCCCGGTGGCCTGCCGAGCCCCAGGAGAATCTGCTCTATTTCATCGAAAAGAATGCGCCGCTGCTGGAGCCCTGGCAGCGCGAGGTCGTACGTATCGTGCGCAAGGTAAGCCAGTATTTTTATCCCCAGCGCCAGACGCAGGTGATGAATGAGGGCTGGGCGACCTTCTGGCATTACACTTTGCTGAACCGTCTCTATGAAGAGGGGTTCGTCAACGATGGCTTCATGCTGGAATTCCTCCAGTCACATACCGGTGTCGTGTTTCAGCCGAATTTCGATGCGCCTTATTACAGCGGGATCAATCCCTACGCGCTCGGCTTTGCCATGATGTGCGATATTCGCCGGATCTGCGAGTCGCCCACCGCCGAGGACCGCGAATGGTTCCCCGATATCGCGGGTGGGGACTGGCGCAAGGTCCTTGATTTCGCGATGCGCAACTTCAAAGACGAGAGCTTCATTGCCCAGTATCTCTCACCGAAGCTCATTCGTGATCTACACTTGTTCACCGTTCGTGACGACGATCGGGCCGAGGCGATCGAGATCACCGCGATCCACGAGGAGCGCGGTTACCGTACCGTGCGGCAGGCCCTGGCCGAGCAGTACAACCTCGGGAGTCGGGAGCCGAACATTCAGGTCTTCAACGTCGATCGACGCGGCGACCGTTCCCTGACGCTGCGCCACTATCGACATAACCGCCGTCCCTTGGGTGAGTCAGTGGACGAGATGTTGCGCCACATCCGCCGTCTCTGGGGCTTCACGGTGCGTCTGGAGGGCGTCGACGACAACGGCCGTGTCCAGTTGCTCGGGGAGCTGTGAGCGGGAGCGATTTGGCGCGACGCGGTGTGGATTGATCAAGATCAAGTCTGAAGGCCGCGCGCTGGGTTAGCTTGGGGAACGTTCGATCCGGAAAGAGCGGTCAGCGGTCAGCGTTCAGCAGCGCGGTGACTGCTCTTTTTTGGTTCGACAGAAACACCGTCTTTCCGGGTTCAAGGAAACAGCCAAGTGTCCCCAACGCCGCCCCCGATCATCCGTTCTTATCAAGCCATCCTGGCGCTCGGGTTCCGCCCGTTCTTTCTTGTTGCGGGCGTGTCGGCCGTCTTGTCGTTGGCGCTGTGGCTCGCCATGTTGCGCGGCTGGATGCCGATGAACGGTTACTACGCCGGGACCACCTGGCACGCGCACGAACTGCTGTTCGGTTATGCGACGGCTGCCATCGCCGGCTTCTTGCTGACAGCAACACGCAATTGGACCGGCATCGCAACCGCCTCCGGTGTCCAGTTGGCGGGGCTGGTGCTGTTATGGATGGCCGGTCGGATCGCTCCCTTCCTGCCGCTGCCGGGTGTTTTGGTCGCGGCCTTGGATCTGAGTTTTCCGGCAGCCGTCGCGCTGTCGCTGTTCGCGCCCCTGTGGCGGGGTCCGAATCCGGCGAATCGCGTCTTTGTCGTCCTGCTGGGCAGCATGAGTCTGGCGTCCATGCTGGTGCATATCGAGGCGCTGGGGATCGCTGCCCATACCGCCTTGGCGGCCGACCGGCTCATGCTCGGGTTGATCCTGCTGACCTTGCTGCTGGTCGCCGGGCGCATCATGCCTTTCTTTACCCAGAGCGCATGTCCGGGGTCGAGTCCCAGGTCGAATCCCTGGGTTGAGCGTTTGACCTTCGCCCTAGCGGTCATGTGGGTGGCGACCGACGCGGCCAGTCAGGCCGGGCTGGCGGTCGTGGTGCCCGCGGCCCTGTTTGCCCTGGCCCTGGCACTGATTCAGGGGTTGCGCCTGGCCGGTTGGCATGATCGGCGGGTGTGGGGACTCCCGATTCTCGCCGTTCTCTACAGCGGCTATCTCTGGCTGATCATTGGTCTGGTCCTGAACGCGCTGACGCACCTGGGGCTCCTGGCCCCCTTTCCATCCCTGCATGCGTTGACCATCGGGGCGGTTGGGGTGTTCACCCTGGGGATGATGGCGCGGATCACGCTGGGCCATACGGGGCGGGCCATGGTTGCCTCGCCGCTGACGGTCAGCGCCTTCGCGCTGCTGAACCTGGCGGCGGTGGTGCGGGTGTTCGCCCCCTTGGTTTGGCCGGCCGCCTACCTGCATTGGCTGACGCTTTCCGGTGCCCTGTGGCTCTTGGCCTTTGGGCTCTTTCTCTGGGTTCATGTACCCATGTTGATCAGTCCGCGGGTCGATGGGCGGCCGGGTTAAGGTGATTTCCGGAACACCGGATACCACCCATCATCGGCTTGGATGTAGGTGCGACTTCAGTCGCACCGATTCAGACGCAGGTGCGACTGAAGTCGCACCTACACTGACCGGTATCCAAATTGTCGGAAATCGCCAAAGGCGATTTCCGACAATGGCCTAACCGAACTGATGTCTGGTGCCGACCGGTGATTCACGAAACTGAGAGGGAAAGCGGTCGCGGAAGTAGCAGACGGCAGGGAGGCCGGTACAGTGGATCGGTGCGAGATAAGCGATGCCGAATCGCTCCAGTGCCTGCGCGGTGAACGCCAGGCGGTCCGCGTCGGCGCGCAGCAGGTGGGTGCCGCCGATGACGGCATGGATCGGCCGTTGGTCGGTCAGCGCTTGGATATGCTCCAGTGTGTTCACGACACCGGAGTGACCGCAGCCAAGCAGCACCACCAGCCCCGCCGGGGTATCCAGATAGAGCGCCTGATCGTCCGGGATCAGGTCCGGCTGGCCGCGTTGCGGATCGCGGAAGAAGGGTCCGCCGGTGTCTTCGATCGCATGGCGGCGCGGGATTTCGCCGGTCAGGCCGATCCCCGGTGCCATGCGGGTGGGCTCGCTGCTGATGATGAGACGCCGGGTCTGTGCCCGCAGGGTGTCCGCATCGGGAAAGGGTGTGCCGATCGCCCGTCCATCGCGGTTGTATTTGGGCTCCAGGGCCGCGGGATGCAGATAAAGGTCGACCGCGCCGGTCATGGCGAGTGCGTCCATCAGCCCGCCGGTATGGTCGTAGTGACCATGACTGAGCGCGATGGCCTCCACCCGTTCGAGTGAGAGACCCAGCCGCCCGGCATTGTGGCGCAGCGTCTGGCCCTGTCCGGTATCGAAGAGCAAACAGTGCTCATCGGCTTCAATGAACCAGGCAACACCGTGCTCGCCGAGGAGCCCCATGGCGTCGGCGGTGTTCTCCACCAGTTGAGTGATCGTTAAATGACGGATCATAAGCAACGCGTTAGAAGCAAGCGATACACTCGTTGTCGTTGTCGTTGTCGTAATCGTAGTCGGAGAAGCGATCCGCATTGAGCATAAGCAGCTCGATACTGATTCGATTACGACAACGACAAGACAACGATCGAGACGGCAGGCGCGCCGGTTGCCGGCGCGCCTGCCGGGGCCTTACATAAAACTGTCCTGGATGATGTTCTTGTACCAGCTATGGGCGTATGCGACCTCACGCTTGTGCGCCCAGTCCGGGGCGTCCATGGGGGTGAGGCCGCCCGCCCCTGGCACCTCGGCGATCTTGCCGTCGGCCGCGACCTTATAGACCCCCGCCACCGAGATGCCCCACTCGGGTCCGGCAATCGAGTAGCAGGTGTTGACGTAGGAGGGCACGCCGACTTCCTTGCCGCTGAGCATGGCGACCACCGCCCCGGCGCAGACCTTGGCCTGGCTGTTGGCCGAGTAGGCGGATTTGGGCATGGCCCCGGCGATGCACGCGTCGCCGATCACATGGATGCCCTTGGCCAGGGATGACTCGAAGGTCTTGGCATCCACCGGACACCAGCCCTGGTCGTCGGCCAGGCCCGCGACCTGCGCGATCTTGCCGGCCCGCTGCGGCGGGATGACGTTGATCACATCGGCCTTGATCTCGTCGCCGAAACTGGTCTCGGCAGTCATGCCCTTGGCGCTGACCTTGACCACCGCGGCGTCCGGACCCGGACGCCATTCGATCATGCCGGGGAAGAACTTCTCCCAGGCCTGGGTGAAGAGCCCTTGCTTGGAGAATTGGGACTTGCTGTCCAGGATGATGATCTTGGACTTGGGCTTGTGGGCCTTGAGATAGATGGCGATCTGGCTTGCCCGCTCGTAAGGCCCCGGGGGGCAGCGGTACGGGTTGGGCGGGGAGGTGATGACGACGGTTCCGCCGTCGGCCATGGCTTCCAACTGGCCGCGCAAGATCTTGGTCTGTTCGCCGGCCTTCCAGGCGTGCGTTAGTGTCGCGGCGGATGCTTCGCTGTGACCCTCGATCTTCTCGAACAGCAATTCGACGCCGGGGGCGACGACGCAGCGGTCATAGGGTAACTCTTTGCCGCCCCCCGTCTTGACCACCTTCTTGGCGGCGTCGATGGACTCGGCCGAGTCCTGGACCATGGTGATGCCGAGTGCCTTGAGGCCGTCGTAGGCGACCCGCAGCGAGTCGAGCGTGCGCTCGCCGCTCAACACCTCGTTGCTGAAATAACACGTATAGTAGACTGGGTTGGGCTCGACGACGGTGACCTCGATACTCGGGTCCAACCGCTTGATGTATTTGGCGACGGTGGCGCCGCCAGTGCCGCCGCCGACCACCACGACCTTGTTCGCTGCACCCAGCGCCAGGTGGGGTATGCCGATCAGGCCAACGGCGGTCGCCGCGCCAGCGGCCCGTACGAAATCACGACGATTCATCTTCATCTGGTTCGACTCCTCGGGCGCTTATTGTTGGCTGGCGTAGTAGGCGTAGATCGCCGTCAGACCGTTTTCGCCTTCCTTTGTGATCAGATCCTTGAGCTTGCTCTTCATCTTCTTGGGCATCTCGCGGCGATCGGCACGGAAGTCTTCCATGGCATAGACCAGATAGGGGGTCCATTGGCCGGCGAGGATCTGGTACTCTTCCCCGCCCTCTTCGCCTTCCTCCTCCTCCTCGGCCTCACCCTCTTCTTTCGCCTTGGCCTCGCCGGTCAGGGGCGCGCCGCCCTCGCTATGACATTTCTCGCAGAATTTGTCGTGGAACTTCTTGCCCTTGGCGACCAGCGCCTGATCGAATGGTTGCTTCGCGGGGACATAGGGCTTCTCGCGAAAATAGCCGGCCATGAGCTCGAACTCTTCATCCGAATACCCCTTGGCGATGCGACCCATGATGGTCGAATAGATCTTGCCGTCGCGAAAGCCCTGCATCAGTTCAGTGAAATAGGCGGCGTCCATGCCCGCCAGGGTCGGCGATGCGGGACCGACGCTCGCCCCGTCGGTGCCGTGACAGCCGGCACAGGTTTCGGCGAGCATGACGGCGCCGGCTCCGGAGACCAGTGCCGGCGCGGCCGGGGCATCCGCGGCTTGCGTGACGAAACCGACGCTTAAGGCGAGGGCCCCGGCGAGCAGGGCCAGTCTGGTTGGTGTATTGGCCATGTGACCTCCTGATGGTGTGGAACAGGCGTAGCGTTCGCGCGGAGGCGTCCCCCCGCGATGCGGACCGGGAGCCGCCCGCGGGCGTCTCCCGTGCATTCGTAACACAGCAAAGCGTGGTTAAGTCGTGAATGAGCGCGCGGCGATGCGCTTCATCAGGGAGCCGACGCCTTGGCCTCTCGGGGGATGAGACATGGAGTCCTCGCAGCGGTAAGTGGTGACGACGACACGCGTCGGGTCTCCAGCGCGGCTGAAGACTGGACCTGGGTCGCGGCTCCGATTGTTGTTATGGTTTGCGGTCGGGCGAACGGGTGATTCACCTGGAAAACGTCTGGATAGTACGGCATTGCGGCGACTCTTGCCAAGGTGCCGCGATGCAGCAATTCCAAATTCGGACGGTCCAGTGGCGGCGGCAAGGCCGATGGTGGATGCGCTACGCTTATCCACCCTACAACACCGGCCCCGTTGTAGGGTGGATAAGGCGCGCGCTTCGGTGTCAGGGACCCGGGACGGCGGATGGGCGCGCCGCATCCACCAGGAAGGCCGCAGGGATCAAGGCCCACGCGGACCCATCCCACGACGACCTCAGTCGGATCGGGCGGGGGCGCCGACTCCCTGGATGCGGGCGAAGTCGAGCATGCGCTGGATCGGAATGACGGCGCGCTGCCGTACGGCCTCATTGATGCGGACCTCCTGCGCCCCCGTGAGCAACACCTGCTCCAGATTCTGCAGGGCGTTCATGGCCATCCAGGGGCAGTGCGCACAGCTTTCACAGGTGGCGCCCTCGCCGGCGGTCGGGGCGGCGATAAGTGTCTTGTGCGGGGCGAGCTGATGCATTTTCCAGAAAATCCCGGCGTCGGTGGCGACGATGAATTCCTGGTTCGGCAGGTCGGTGACGGCGCGGATCAACTGGGTGGTGGAGCCGACCACGTCGGCTTGATCAACGACCTCGTCCGGGGCCTCCGGGTGGACCAGCACGGCCGCGCCCGGATGCAGTTTGCGCACCCGCTCCAAGGCAAACGACTTGAACTCCTCGTGGACGACACAGGCCCCGTCCCACAGCAGCATATCGGCGCCCGTCATCCGTTCCACATAGTGGCCCAGGTGCTTATCCGGCGCCCACAGGATCTTCTGACCGAGCGCCTTCAGGTGTTTGACGATCGGCAACGCGATGCTGGAGGTCACCACCCAGTCGGCGCGCGCCTTGACCTCGGCGCTGGTGTTGGCATAGACCACCACCGTGTGATCCGGGTGTGCGTCGCAGAAGGCCGAAAAAGCGTCTGCCGGGCAGCCCTCATCGAGTGAGCAGGTGGCTGCCAGATCCGGCATCAGCACGCGCTTTTCGGGGTTGAGGATCTTGGCCGTCTCGCCCATGAAACGGACACCGCAGACCACCAACGTCCGGGCGTCGCTCGCCGCGCCGAAGCGCGCCATCTCCAGCGAATCGGCGACGCAGCCGCCGGTTTCTTCGGCCAGTGACTGGAGGTCGGCGTCAGTATAGTAATGGGCGACCAGGACCGCCTGTTCCTGTGCCAGCAGGGACGTGATCCGCCCTTTGAGCGCAGCCTTGGCGTCGTCGCTCAAAGCGGGCCAGTGGGGGTGAGGTGGGACCTGAAGCGGGCGCCGGACCTGCTCCGGCGCTGGGATGCTGCTCATCGTCGTACGATCTCCGCGTGGGCCGGGGCGGCCGGCAGCCCCGGCGACAGGTGTCGCGAGGTGCCGGTCGCCGAGGATAATCACGAAGAGTTGCGCCTTTTTCCTGTCGCGTCAACTCCGGGATGCCGACGCCGCGGTTCCACATTCGGGTGGCCGCCGTGTGCCCGCCATGGGCATGTACCGTGACCTGAAAAAAGGTAACCGCATCGCGCACCTGTAGGGGCGACTTCAGTCGCCCCGTCATCCGCCGGGTCCGGTCGTTCAGGACAGCGGCTGCCAATCCGCTGTAAGTCCCATCGCGGAGGTCTCGATCAAGATTCCGGCCACTTGGGTTCGCCGGATGCGTAGTCAGGCCATCCTGGCCTGACACCGTCAGGGCTGGAAGCCCTGACGACGCACGCCGCTGGCCGGCATTACGATCAAGGCCCATCGCGGCCCCGCCCGTCTCACCGGCGACTTTGGCCGCCAGCCCCGCCGCCATCGGGGTTAGAATACCGGGAACCAGGCGCACCCAAGGACACCCATGTCCCCGGCGGCTCAGAAACATGCCTTGCTGATCGGCAACGACCGCTATCAGGGCCTGCCGGACCTCAAGGTCCCGGCGGCGGACGTGGCGGGGCTGGCGCGCGTGCTCACCGATCCGGCCATCGGCGGGTTCGATCCAGCGCTGGTTAAAACCCTACCTAATCCCGATTACGCGGATGCCCATCGGGCGATCGGCCGGCTGTTCGCCAACCGGCAGCGCGACGATCTGGTGCTGCTCTATTTCTCGGGTCACGGCGAACTCGATCACCGCACCGGCCGGCTCTATCTCGCGCTGCCCGACAGCGAGCGCGACTGTCTCGACGGCACCGCCCTGGCCGCCCCCTTCATCACCGATGTGATGGACCGCAGTTCGGCCGGCCGCCAGATCCTGATCCTCGACTGTTGTTACGCCGGCGCCATCGGCCGCAAGGGCGCGGTGGTGACCGCCGCGACCTTCGGCACCGATCCGGCCGCGGCACCGGTGGCGGACGCCGGTTACGGACGGGTCATCCTTACCTCGTCGACCGCCGGCGAATCCTCCTGGGAGGGCAACCGTGTCATCGCCGGCGTGGAGCGCTCGCTCTTCACCCACTTCCTGATCCAGGGTCTGGAGACCGGCGAGGCGGCGGCGGGTGCGCCCGCGGTGAGCGTCGAGCAACTCTATCGGTATGTCCATGCCGCGGTGGTCAAGGCGACCGCCGCCGGGCCGCGGCGCATGACGCCGGAACGGTTCGGCCAGGTGCGCGGTGAGCTGATCCTGGCCCGTAACCCCCAGGCGCGGACACCGGCCTTGGACCCCAAGGATCTGCTGGGCGCCGACCTGTTGGCCGATCTCGCGTCGGTGAACCACCGCACCCGTATCGGCGCCGTCGGCGAACTGGCGAACTTGATGCATCAGGCGCCGCTACGGCCGGTGGTCATCGCGGTCTTGGAGGAACGGTTGCCGCGGGAGCGGGATTTTCAGGTGCGGGGCTTGATCGAGACCGCGTTGAAGCGCGTCGCGGCGGAGGCGGACACGGCGGCAATCCCGCGGGAGGGTGTGGTGGGCCTGCCGACGACGGGATCGGGTGCCGGGGAGGCGGTCGGGGGGATGCAGGGGCGTCCCCCAGGCGTGGATGCCGAGCAGGGTTTGTCCGGCGCGCGCAGCAAGGCGGCTCCCGATGCGCCGGAGCAGGCATCGCGCCCGTGCGAGGCGCCGCCGCCGGCCTCGTCGGAGCCGGCACCGGCCGCCGCGCCCTTACTGAAGAAGCCCGTGAAAGCCGATCCGCCGCCGGTCAAGCGCCGTCGCTCCGGTTGGCTGGTTCCCGTTGTGCTTGGCGTGGCGGCCGTGGCGGCAGCCGTGGTATTGGTCCCCGGAACGGTGTCGAAGCCCACTCAGCCGGTCGTGATCGAGCCAGGCTCTGCGCCGTCCGCTGCGGCTGCGGAGTCTGCGCCGACCGACGGCGGCAGCGCTTCCGCGGGCGTGGAGGTTCAGACCACGCCTGCGCGCGCCGCTCAGTCCGCTCCGACCGTGCCCCTGCCGACCTTCATCGACACCCTGAAGAAGGACGGTTCCGCCGGGCCGACGATGGTCAAGATTCCCGCCGGGACTTTCCCGATGGGCTCCCCGGACACCGAACCCGAACGATCCGCTGATGAGCAGCAGCATTCAGTGGCGATCAAGCCCTTCGCCATCGGCAAGTACGAGGTCACGGTGGCGCAGTTTCGGGCCTTCGTGGCGGCGAACAAGGGCTATCAGACCGAGGCGGAGAAGGGCGACGGCTGTTACGGTTGGAAGGATGGCTCTTGGCAACAGGACAAGGCCTTCTCCTGGCGTTCTGTGGGCTTTGCGCAGACCGAGGATGCGCCGGTGGTCTGCGTGAGTTGGAACGATGCCCAAGACTACATCGCCTGGCTGAGTCGGGCGACCGGCAAGACCTATCGGCTGCCCACCGAAGCCGAATGGGAGTACGCGGCCCGTGTCGGCACCGAGAAACCCTTCTGGACCGGCGACTGCATCTCCACCGATCAGGCCAATTATGACGGCAACTACGATTACAACGGCTGCGGGGCCAAGACCGGGGTCTACCGACAACAGACGCTGCCGGTCGCCAGCCTGGCGGCCAATCCCTGGGGGCTGCATCAGGTGGCCGGCAACGTCTGGGAGTGGACTTGCTCGGCCTATGCCGACCCTTACAATGGCAACGAGATGAAATGCACTAGCAAGAATGATACCAACGTTGGGCCGAACCGGGCGGTCCGCGGCGGCGCGTGGAACCTCCAGCCATCGTGGCTGCGGTCCGCGGACCGTAACTGGGACGGGCCGTCGAACCGGAGCGACACCCTCGGTTTCCGCCTCGCCCAGGACCTTTGAGCTTTTTTCTCTATTCTTTTTCCCTTTTCATTCATTTTCGATCATTCAGGCGCAATAATTGCGTTAGTCAGCTTGCCCCGGTCGTTGAATCTTGTCATGAACTGATGCTCTGGTTGATTCTGCAATTGGACGGTTTTCCCCGCAACCGGCGGTTTACGCTCGGTGAACGGCTGGAGTCGATGCTGATTCAGGTGTTGGAACTGTTGGTCCAGGCCGCGTATAGCCGTGATCAGCGAACGCCCCTGGCCCTGGCAAATTCCCGCCTGGCGGTCGTCCGCCACTTGTGGCGGCTGGCTGCGCTTAAGATCACCCGCCAGGAGTCCAAGGCTTCAGCCTTGGCGGCGCGGCCAAGGCTGAAGCCTTGGACTCCCGGCGCGATATCCCCGGCCATTTTTTTGTTCGCCCCAGGAGATGCCCGATGACCGATCAGACCATGACCCTGTTCCTTGAAGCCGATCCGCCGGACGCCCTGACGCAGGATGAAGTGGACGACCTGACCCGCGCCCTGCGCGGTCAGTTGGACGTGCCGGAATTGACCGCGGGGGTGACCCTGGCGGGGTCGGCGTCCGCGCCGGTCGGGGCGGGCGCCAAGGGGCTCGGTCAGGATTTTGGCGCGCTGGTGTTGGCGGTCCTACCCGAGACGGTGCCGGCCCTGGTGGATTTCCTCAAGGGCTTCGTCACCCGCGAATCGCGGGTCAAGCTCAAGGTGCAGGTGGGCGCCAATCTGATCGAACTGGATTTCGATGCGCCCACCATGGACGAGGCGCGGGTGGAGGCCCTGGCGGGGCGGTTGCAGCGGCAATTGCGCGGTGATGCCGCCGCGGTCGCGGCGCCCTGATCCTAAGAACGTGAGTTCCGCAACAGGATCGACCGACATGTAGGGGCGACTTCAGTCGCCCCTGGGCCTTGACCGTCGTTCCGGTCGTTGGGTCGACAAGCGCTCGCGCAGTCCACCGATTCCCACATCGGTGCTTATTCTTGACTCGTTACAAGTTGCATGGAACCAGAATAGGATGTGTTGACCGATCAGTCAATACTGAGCAATTCTGCGCTGACCTCGGTCTGTTGTCAGGATCGCTCGCCAACGTCTCGCAGATCGCTGTTCTGAGGTGGGGAGTTTGAACGAGTACATTCCAGGAAAAATGACAATGCGCCCAACTGATGACGGACGTTCATTGCGTTACTGCCTCTTGTAGATCGCCTTCGTCTGCTCGTCGCGGAGGGTGTCGGCGTCGAGGAAGGTGAACTGGGTCGCGGCGGCGGGATAATTCAGCTCCGTGCACACGCTGCCACGCACACACCATTCCCTGGGCTCCCATCCAATCGGCTTCTGGCTCAGTTGAAACAGGGTCGGCGAGATGGGCGAAACGGTATAGGTGCCCCACACCTGCACCGTCAAACCAAAGTCCCAGCGCTCGAACCGGTTGAAGTTCCCGCTGGCGTCGAGGATCGCGATGCCCTCGACCCGCGCGCCGCCCAACATCAAGCTGGTCTGCCAGGTCCCGACGACCGATGCGATCAGTGTTGCCGCCAATGGCGGGGGCGATGGCGAGCCGACATCCGGCGACGGTATAGGGGTGGCGAACGCCGGCGGCAACGGCTTTGGACCGGGCGGGGGAGGACCCGCCGCCGGCACTGGCCTCAGGTCACCGAACACGGAAGGCTGCGAGCCAGGTGTCGGTGCGGGCGGCGGCGCAACGGGCATTGGCTCGGGGCGGGGTCGTACAGGCTGAGCAACAGGCGGTGCTGAGGCGGGCAATGCCGCGGCGAGCGATGCCGGGTCAGCGTCGCCTCGCAAGGTTCCTTTGAATGTGTGGTTGGCGATGACGACCTTGACCTCGCCGGTGGTCGGGTGCTTGAGGATGACCACCTCCGCCCAGAACTCCGGCGAAATCCAACCGCGATCCTCGCAGACGAAGGTCTGACCGTTGGCGAGGGGAACCTCCTGACCGGTCTCGCAGCCCTCGAACAGAACAATATCGTCGCCGTCAGTCGTTTCAACCGCGGTCTCGCTGACCACGACGAAACCCTTCTCTTGGTAAAACGCGACCGTATTGTCCTCGGCGCCGGCAGGCCCGGCACAGGCGACGGCGAGTAGGGCGGACAACCAGAGAACAGGCCGGGCAGCGACGCAATGAATCATCATTTGGGGAGGCACCCTGATGCGACCGACACTCCGCTCGCAGCGGCAATTCATAAGCATAAGCTTAGTCAAGGTGGGGGCCGTCGGCAAGGGACCGGCAGCGGCGGCAGCAGTTCCGAATGGCTATAACCCGTCCAGAATTCGTTCTATGCGTCTTGCCAACTTCTCGTCGCCGCCGCCGTTCGGGAGAATCTCGTTTCGCCAATCGTGGCTGTCGCCGCGATGGCCTTGATCATCGTTCCGGCCGTAGGGTGGACAAGCGCTAGCGCAGTCCACCGAATCCCGCGCCGCCGCTGGTGGACTGCGCTGCGCTTGTCCACCGTACGATGTCCCGTGGCCGGAACCGTGATCAAGGCCGCCGCGATCTTTGCGGCCGGCACGAGTCAGCCTGTGGCGCGTGTCGACCACACGAAAAGCGGGAATGCCATTCGGCCACGTCGATGAGGTCATTGCCGCCGGCACTCAGAAGAATGGCATCTCAGCGCCCTCCGCCGGCGTCCAAGGCTGCGTGTAAGGTTCACAACCATCGCCAGGTTGAGCGGCCCTGTCCTGATCCGCCCCGTTGCCACCGCCGACCCGGCACGCATCGGATTGTTCCATCAATCACGTCCCACGACCGGCCCGAGTCAACGCTCGACCGCGGCGCGCAGCAGCGCATGCAGGCCGCGGTCAGGTCGCTACCGGACCAACATGAACGCGCCCACCGTTCCGATCGGGCCTCGCGGATCGAAGCCCGCGGCCCGGATGGCGCCGACGATCACCGGTGGGCTGCCGCTCTTGCGCCAGTCCGGCGATAGCGTGCCCGCCAGGTGGTACAGCAAGGTGACACTGCCCGCGGGTCCGGGGGCTGTACCGGATCCCTCGATTAAGACCCCCGGGGCGTCGCCAAAGAGGTCCGGTGCCTCGCGCACGGTGACTGCCAGTTTGATGCCGTTGGGAAACGTCAGTTTACCCGTCAGCGTGTCGCCCCCCGCGGATACCGCCAAATCGAGTGCGCCGGTGGCCCACAGCTCCGCCATGGATTGCTTGGCGGCACCCGGCGGCGTGGCGGGGATCAGGCTGTCCGGATCGAGCAGGAAGCTGGTATGTCGCCACTTGCCCGCCAGGTCCGCGAGCGTCCATGATGTTGGTGAAGCCATGACTGTGCCCTCAAAGTTGAGCGAAAAAACAGGGAACCGGCCCTGATCGGGCGGTCCCCTGGGAATACCCCGGACCCGAGGTCGGCATCGACCAGACAGAACCGGGGGATATCAGCGACAAACCACGTTGGATCACTCGACGCGAACCAAGGCCGACGGCGCGTGACGTCGCTGCCGACCAAGCCCGGTTAAAGCTTGAGCCAGACGCTGCGGAATCCCTGCTTATCAGGGTCTCCACTCAAATCCTTGCAGACCTTCCCGTAGACCTGTTCCGAGCCGTCGTCGCTCAGAACCTGGAGCCTGTCTGCCGCTGGATCCAGGATCAGCGCCTCCGGACGGAGCCCATTGAAATCGATACCCGGAACGACGAGGGGTGGGTCGGTTGATGCGCCCGACCATTGATACAGATGCCACTCACCGCTATCGCCGATCGGCCCCGCGACGATGAAATAGACCTTTCGCTGGTGCGAGTATTCGATGCTGCGGATGCCGGAGCCACCCAGGTCGAGCAGTATCGCCTTGCCGAGTTTCGGCTCTTCTCCGTTTTCAAGAACACCTTGCGGATTCTTCAGGGAAATCAGCAGCGCCTTGCCCTTGGGTACCGGATTGCGAAAGCCAATCAACAGCGCGCCCTCCGGGGTGCCGGTCAATCCCTCGATGTTGAGGCCGGTCGCGGATTCGGGGGCATCCGTCGCCGCTACGTCCAGTTGGTAGCCCTTGAGCCCGGCAGCATCGTCGGGGTCAGCAAGGATGTCCACCAGACCGCCGAACGGCCTGCCCGCAGGTTTCAGATTGATACCAGCCCCCTTGGTCTCGATGTCCGTGGCAAAAAGGTGATGGCGATTGGGACGAGGCTCGCCCCTCGCGCTTTCGCCGTGCGAGGTGATCCAGTAGATGCGCGAGCCGATCGCAGCGGCACCCTCAATGTCGGCCTCCGGCTTCTTCTTTTTGATGTCGAGAAAGTCGGTGAGGTCCAACTTGCTCACGGGTTTGGTGGATGGCGGTGTGGTGCCCGTGGCGCCCTGATAGACCCGCAGCCAGTTGTCCTCGTCATTGGCGACGACAAACCGATTGTCCCCTAAGGCGACGGCGGCCGAGGCGTCGCACATGCCGGAATACCTGACCGCCGCCAAGGGCGTACCTGCCGCGGCCGCGACCGGCACTGCAACCGCGGCGATCAGAGCGAGGATCACGGTGGATCGTTTCATGGGATTGATGCCTGTATCTCGTTGTCGTTGTCTTTGTCGAAGTCGAAGTCGAAGTCGAAGTCGAAGTCGAAGTCGAAGTCGAAGTTATCGTAGCGTCCGGGATTCTCTCAGACCCCAAATTGCATCGCTTCTCCGGGTACGATTACGACAACGATGTGCTAGTCTGGCCTGCACGTCGGGCATTCAAACACGGACGGACCGCCCGTCGGGACCATTGGCGACACCGTTGGGGTCGGTGCGGAACAGTCCTCAAGCAGCGCGGCCGTTATACACACATTGTTATCTCCGCGACTGATGATCATCGCGACGCTGTCGGACAGCAGCCGGTAAGACGAGGCCATATCCTCGTAACTGAAACTTACCGTGCAGCGACCCGGCGGCCGCAGTGCCCGCGCAATGGACGGCTCGCCGGACCAGTTGAGCGTCATCCCCTGTGGAAACGGTAAGTAGGCGACCCGCTCGGTCGGCCACACGAGGCTGCCGCAGTAGATCCCGGCCTCCTCGGCGCAGGCGCTGACGCCGAGGAGGCTGCCGAGCACGATGATGCCGGTACGAATCGGCATACGAGCGCCTCCCATAGGTCGGCCGGCTGCTGAGGGTGCGTGCGGCGCACCGCGTTCAGAGTGCGTCGATCAACGCTTCTGCCAACGCATCGGCGACCTGCTGGCGACGCGCGGCGTTGGCCGCGACCGCAGCCGCGCCGGCCGGGTTGATGCTGAACAGGTTACACACCGCCACCGTATCCATGAACTCGATTTCGATCATGCAGGCGCGGCAGGGATGGGAGGCGACCGCGTTGCCGAGGGCAATGTCGCTTAATGCCCCCAGACTTTGCACCTTGACGCCGCCATCCTTGGTGCTCGGGTCCATCTTCTCGATGGTCTCGAACACCTTGGTCTGTACCAATTGCGCGAACTTCCGGTCCTCCGTGGGATTGACGTTGTTCTTGCCGATCAGTGTCTCGACGCGCCGGACCACGCCGTTGAACCCGTTGAAATGGATGCTCAGAAACAGGCTTGCGCGATTGGCCTTGGCGACGTTTGCGCGCGCGCTGAGTCCGATGTTCACGTCCTTGTCCCGGGTCAGGATCACTTTGATATTCTTGCCCGCGGCCAACGCCTTGGTCAGTACCGCCGTCTGCGTCCGCTTGGCAAACTCGGCCTTGGTCACGGTTCCGGCCACGGGACATCGTAGGGTGGACAAGCGCAGCGCAGTCCACCCGCGGCGGCGCGGGATCCGGTGGACTGCGCTAGCGCTTGTCCACCCTACGGCCAAAACGATGATCAAGGCCGCCAAGGCCTAGAGTCGGATGCAGCCCGGCCTGATCCTGATCGCGGGTCGGATTCCCTCGATCGCTCGGTTGCACCCACGGGTAGAATGATAGGAGCCGCACGTCGGCGTGACTGTCCGGGTATCGACTGACCGCCCTGTAAGCGGAACTACGGACAAGCAGTGATCCGGCGGTCCTTCGGTGACCCTGCCGCGAGGCTTCGCTTCGCAGCCAGGGCCGGCAGGGTTACGACAGGAGGCACAGACCGCACCGCGGCGGGGCGAAGAAGCGCCGCGACTGCTGCGTCACGAGTCCGGCACTTCGTGACCAAGCAACATCTCCGCCCGCACCGCATACCGCACCACGTCCGCCACGGAGTGCAGCCCCAGCTTGTGCATCAGTCGGTTACGGTAGGTATCAACGGTGCGGTGGCTGATGGCGAGGAGGCGGGCGATCTCCTTGCTGCTATGGCCCAGGGCGACCAGGCAGATGACTTCCCGTTCCCGGTTCGACAGGGCGATGGACCTTTGGCCGTTGCGCTGCAGGGCGCGTAGCTTGGCGCGGATGGAGGGGGTGACGAAGGTCCCGCCGGCGGCGATGCTGCGCACTGCGAGGACCAGGTCCTCGAAGGAGTTGTCCTTGAGGACGTAGCCGGCCGCGCCTGCCTCTTGGGCCTCCAGCGCGGCGGCGGGATCATCGTGCATGGTGAGCAGCAGGCAGCGGGTGTCCAGCGCGGCGGCTTCGACGCGGCGGGTGATTTCGATGCCGGTGGCCTGGGGCATGGAGAGGTCCAGGATGGCGATGTCTGGTTGGTGGGTCGCGATCATGCTCCAGGCGGCCGCACCATCGGCGGCCAGGCCGAGCAGGACGATGCCCGGCTCGGCCTGGAGCAGGGCGGCGAGGCCCTGGCGGACGATGGCGTGGTCATCGGCGAGGATGACGCCTATGGGCACTGGATGGGCTCCCTAGTCAAGGGGACGCAAATGCGGACGATGGTCCCCTTGCTGGGGCTGCTGCGCACGCACGCGCGGCCGAGGACGCCGGCGGCGCGCTCCTGGATCATGCACAACCCGAGCCCCGCGGGACCGGCGCCGGTGGGATGGGTGTCGAAGCCGACCCCGTTGTCGCTGATGACCAGGATCAGCCGGTCGTTGGTGCGCACCCGCAGGACCACGTCGATGCGGCTGGCGGCGGCGTGGCGCACGGCGTTCGACAAGGCCTCACGGAAGGCGAGGAAACATTGTTCCTTGACCTGGTCGTCCAGGGTGAAGGAGCAGTCGGCGGCGCTGACCTGGATACGGATGCCGGTGCGCTGGGCGGTCTCGTTGCACTGATGGCGGATGGCATCGAGCAGCGACCGGCGCTCCAGGAACAAGGGCCGCAGCTCGCAACTGACGGCGCGCAGTTCCCGCAGCGCCTCGCCGACCTCATCGACCAGTCGATCCAATAGCGCGACGGGCACCGTCTCTCCGTGCTCGGCCAGCGCCCGCGCTTGCTTGAGGCCCAGGTTAAGCGCCTGCATGGTCTGGCCGACCCCATCGTGTAGCGTTGCCGCCAGGTGTCCGCGGGTCTCCTGTTCGGCATCGTTGCGCAGGCGGCGCACCGCCTGGGCCTGGGCGTCGCGGGTGCGTACCGTCTGGATACCGAAGGCGAGGTCGTCGGCCAACTCGGTGAGCAAGGCCATTTCGGGCGCGTCGAAGGTGTCCGGTGTGTCCGCGAAGATGCTGAAGTTGCCGAAGGCCGCCCCGTCGGCGCGCAGGGGCAGTGCGATCATGGCCCGATAGCCCTGCTCCAATGCCGCGTCGGCCCAGGGGCCAGGGCCGAGCGGACGGACAGGTCGCGCAGGATGACCGGTATCCTGAACGCGCAGGCGACACGGCAGGCACTGCGTCGGCCGCCGGCGTTGGCGCAGGACAGGACTGACGCGGCGAAGGCCGCGTCGCTCTGGCGCGCATGACCCACCAAACGGAGCGGCGCCTCGCGGCGTTCCCCGGCGTAGCCGACCCACGCGAAGCCGTAGCCCTCCACCTCGACCAGGTTGGCGCAGAAGGCGTTCAGGAGCGCACGTTCATCCAGCGCGCGGGTGAGGCTGCGATTGCAGCGGGAGAGCACGGCGTGAGTGCGGCCCAGGCGGCGCAGGTCCTCCTCCGTCTGGTGGCGCTGCGAACGGTCGTCGGTCATTCCTGTCCTTGATTGTCGTTGAAGTTTGCATAAAACTGTTTGATAATTTACCCGAATCAGCGAATGTTGGAAACCTACAGATGCCCATGATCAAGGCCCTCCCGGCGGTCAAGCCTTCGCCATGCCCGCTGCCAGGCGATCGAGTGTCGCGAGATTGCTGCGATAGCTCTTGAGTTCCTGCTCGAAACCCGTGGTCTTGACCCCGGGGTTTTGCTTCTGAAACCGCTGGATGGCGCCCTCGAACATCCGGTACTGGTCCTGCCCACCCACCGCGGCCTTTTCAACCACCCGGCGATTGCCCCACACCCGGCCGCGCTCCTGCTCCAGATCCTTGGCGCCGGCTTGACCCTGGGCCACCCGTTGCTGGACGGACGCCAACCGGCGCCGGTCTTCTTCGATGACCGTCTTCACATCGGCGATCAGCGTTTCGGTTTCGCGATTGGAGTTGCGTACGTCCGTGATCATGGCATCGAGTTGGTCTTCCTTGTTCGCATAGCGTTCCTGCATCCGGGCGACATAGATCCCGGCGATGGCCCCGACGCTGGCGCCGATGATGGCGCCGCCGACGGCATCTTCAGTGTCGCCGCCGGCCGCGACGCCGATCGCGGTGCCGACCACGGCGCCGATCAGCATCCCTTGCCAGACGGTCCGGTCGAACTTCCGCGCCTGTTCGCGCAGCGCCGCTTCCTCAGGGCTCAGTGTACCCTCGTAACCGAAGGTGTCGGGCTTGCCGCCGAATGAGAATCCCCCGATCGAAAAGCGTCCGCCAACCTCGGCCGGCGGACGCTCGGTCTGGGTTTCCAGTCCGGCGGTGCAGGCGATGAGCAGCAGGGTGGTTGCCGTCAGGATGGCGCCGCGCCCGAGTGTTTGGAGCATCATGGTTGTTGTCCTGCCGATCCGCCCGCCGGTGCGCCAGCCGCTACCGTGGGTTCGATTTGCAGCAGATCCTGCTGCCACGTCGCCTTGTCCGCGGCCCCGGCCTGGCGATAGGCGTCCAAGTGGCGGGCGAACAGGTCAGCATAAGGAATAAGATAGGCATTGTTCTTGGTTTTGAGCTCTTCATCGACCACCTTGAGTTCCGCTCCGACCTCTGCCGCCCCATAGTCCCGCCCTACGTTCACGACCATGTCCCCATAATAAGAGAGGCTGCTGGCCATGCCTTGTTCGATCTCGGCGAGCATCCCCTGCCACTTGGTCATCTTTTCGGCGAGCGCGTCACGCGCTTCGGCGATCAGCTTGGGTCCGTCCCGCGACCCCTGGGCCTGTTTGGCGAAGGTGTCGAAGTTGTTCTGTGCCAGCCCCATCAACCCTTGTAGCACCTCGGCGCGTTTGCCGTCAGTCACCACGCGCTTGCCCATGAAGGCGCCCATCCGCAGCAGGGCGCGCACCGTGCGGGCGCGGGCCTCATTGAGACCCGCATGGGCCTGCTCGACGTTGCGCTGAATCAGTTCCAGACGGGTCCGCAGGGCCTCGTCCTGCGACTGGCGCGCGACCTCCTGCAACTCGGCCAGCGCCTTGTCCGAGTCGACCCGCACGTCACCGGTGAGGCTCGGTAACTCGGACCAGGACTCCTTGATGGCATCCAGGCGTGCCGCCGAGACGATGACCGGGGCCGTGACCACCAATCGGAAGCCCAGGCTGTCGAGTGCCTTGGCGCGGCCGGTGGTGGCATTGAAATAGTTGTGCTCCTGACGTACGGCGCTGCCGATCTGGCTCGCCGGGGTGAACACATCACCGCCGCGGCTGACGAAACCGCCGGGCTGACCATGCGGACGGCCGCGGCGGTCCAGATGGAAGGGCGCCAGGGTCATTTCGGCCGCGTTGCCGAGCACGTCATACAGGCCCAGCGGGTTAGGCTTGAGCAGTCCCACCGGGTGCAGTTCACCGGCGGCGGAACCGGTGCTCTCGTGCCAGGCATACCGCGCCAGATCGCCGTCCGGCATGGGAAAGACGGTCGCCAGAAAGTCCGTGTCATCCA
>Ga0247844_1003579_pt1 | contig 22494 bp, 17 predicted proteins | sample LaCtaG_FD_192421 | JGI IMG/M metagenome (GOLD analysis project Ga0247844, IMG submission 192421) | Freshwater microbial communities from meromictic Lake La Cruz, Castile-La Mancha, Spain - LaCruzMarch201714.5m_1 | ecosystem: Environmental > Aquatic > Freshwater > Lake | place: Spain: Castile-La... | reverse complement strand
CACGGTATCGCGGGCTTTTTCCAGCGTGGCGAACGGCTGCTCCTTGCTGCCGACGCTCGCATCGCTGCCATTGGGCGCAACAAAAAACTCGGCGGCATGGAGCACCCCGAGAGGCAGAAGCAGCGGGCGGAGGGAGGCGAGAAAAAGTTTCAATTCCTATTTGATCAGCAGTGAGTCGACCGAGAATGCGAGGTGGGTCGCGGCGGTGGCATTGCCGCCTCCGAAGCAGATGGTGGCCCCCATGGAGAAGGGATCGCCGGCCAGACCGAGATCCTTGGATTGCCATGAGGTTTTTGCGGTGAGATTTTGGATCTTCACCGTCCAGGTTCCCGAAGGATTCATGGCGACCTCGAAGTGGTATTCGTCACCCTCATTTGCCGGAAACCCGGTGTCCACGTATCGCGACTTGTCAAAATCAGAGCCTTGGGAGCCGTTGTAAACCAGCCAGTTTCCCGCGCCGCAACGAACCGCCCAGATGAGATGGGAATCCTCCGGGAATACCGGCTCGGAGGAGATTTCCGCGGGGAGATTTCCCACTCCCGTCGTCGCCGAGCAGGCAACGAGAAAAAATGCCTCTTCCCACTCGAACGCCCGGGTGGAGTCGAGACGAAGATCAAATGCAAATGTGGATGGCGCCTCCAAATTATCGTAGGTGCGCACGACATACATCTGGCGGCAGGGCCATTTCGGGCTCATTTCCAAATCAACCGAGAGACAAGGCCCTCCGCTATTCAGAGGATTACCATCATTAACAATAACTTTTCTCCCGCAGCAACCATTCGTGGAAACGCGCCAAGGTCCCAACCAGCCCTCACCCTTCATGCCGGGAACGGCATCCACCACGTCCTGCACGCCCATCGGGTCATTCGGCCTGACCTCCTGATCGATGAGTCCGCCGCCCGTAAAGCGGGCTTCGGCCGCCGCCCAAACCGAACCCGCGCAGCCGAGAGATGCCGCTGTAGCTGCCGATAGAAAGAATTTATGGAATCGAATCTTCATTGGTTTATTGGGTTTCTGTTGTCGAACTTTCCGTGAAGGCAATTTCTGATGCACTCTGAATGTGGGAAAATTCCGGGGAATAGGCAAGACGCCAAAGTGTGCAAGGGCAGCGCATTTTGTGCCATGTTCTGAGGCCGGAAAGCGAGAGGCGGGTCTCCCCAGAAAGGTTGAGTCATGGACCGAGAGGCACCTCCGCTTCCTTCATGGCACGCAAAGAGTGAGAAATCTGCTGGGCTTTGGCGCGGGAGGCCGCATCATAATCCCAATACTCCCGCACTACAGCTTCGATGAGCGGGTAGTCCGAACCATCGTCCCCGATTTCAATGCGTTTATCGGCGAGCTGTTTTTTCAAGTCGGCGACAACCGTGGCGTAGGCCGGGTCGTCATAAACATTGAGCACCTCCTGCGGGTCCTTTTTCAAATCGTAGAGCTCCCAGCCGGGCGGCGTCTGCGGCATTTTGTCATCGCGCCCCATGCCATAATAGAAAATGAGTTTGTAATCCTTTGTTCGGAGCCCGAGGTTGCCCGGATTTTCGTGATGAACCATATGCATCCAATACCGGTAGTAGGCTGATTTTTTCCAATCCGCGGGTTCGATGCCGGTCTCGCAGATAGTTTTGAAACTGCGGCCCTGCATGGCTTCGGGCGCATTCCTGCCGGCGAAGTCGAGAAGCGTGGCCGCGAAGTCCACGTTTTCGACGATGGCATCTGTGCGGGAGCCGGGCCTGATGGATTTCGGATATCGGATAATGAATGGCATCCGCTCGGACTCGTCATACATCCAGCGCTTGTCCATGTAATCATGCTCGCCGAGCATCATGCCTTGGTCGCTGGTGTAGATGATGACCGTATTCTCCATCAAGCCTGCAGAACGCAGATATTCCACTAAGATCGCCAGGCTGTCATCAATGCCCTTTACGCAGCGGAGATAGCGCTTGAGATATTCGTTGTAAGCCGCGCGCTTGCGCTGGTCCTCGGTGGGCAAATTCTCAAACCCAAACTTTTTCACGTAATTAAAGCGTGGGTTTCGCGTGCCGATGGAAGTGCCGATGTAGGGCAGGAGTTCATCATGGTGGCCCCGCGTCGCGAGGGAGCCAAAGCCGGGCTGGCTCCACAGGCTCGATGGCTCGGGAATCTCAACGTCCTCGAGGTAATCTTTATAGCGCGGAGCAAACTCAAACATGTCGTGAGGCGCCTTGTTGTGATACATAAGGAAGAAAGGTTTGGCCGGATCGCGCCGATCCTTCAACCAGTCCAGGACCAGATCCAATGTGATGTCGGTGACATGGCCCTCCGGCTTAATGGCGTTTTCCGGCCAGGGTTTTTCACCCCTGACGAGGAAGGTGGGATTGAAATAGGTATTGAGATTGGGGAGCACGCAGTAGTAGTCGAAGGCGCTCGGTTCGGCGCGCAGGTGCCACTTGCCGATCATCGCCGTCTGATACCCGGCTTTCCTCATCTCGATGGGGAGATACTGGCGCTCCGGCTCCAATGTTCCGTCCAGGTCATAGACCCTGTTGCGATGGTTGTATTGCCCGGTAAGAATGGAGGCGCGGCTGGGTGTGCAGATCGAGTTGGCAGCAAAGCAGTTTTCAAACACCATCCCCTCCTTCGCCAGCTTGTCGATAGTCGGTGTCGGGTTCAGCTTCGCGAGACGACCGCCATAGGCCCCGATGGCCGTCGCAGCGTGATCATCGGACATGATATAGATGATGTTCGGCCTGATTTCGGATTGCGGCTCGGCTGCGGCATGTAGTGCCGACGGCACTGCCAGCAACAATGCGCATGTGTTCAAGGTGCGGGATCGCATGGGGATGATTTCAAGGTTACTCTAGTTCGCTTTCAAGTTGGGCCTAAATCCTGAAGATCTTCCATAGCTGAGCCGAGTCATTTAGTCTCATCTTGAAAGCGAATTAGAATTAGAGGGATCGGAAATCCTCACAGGATTCCAAAGCGCGCAAAGGCATCTCGTTTTGTGCCATGTTCTGAAGCCGAAAGAGGAACCCCTCGAAGCTATAGATCCGCCACGGCCTCAAACATGGCTTCGATGTTTTCCGGCGGCACGTCGGGGAGGATATTGTGGATCGGGTTGAAGACAAAACCTCCGCCGGGAGACAGGATGTCCATGCGGCGGCGGACGTCGTCCTTCACCTGGGCGGGCGATCCGTGGTTGAGCACGGCGCGCGTGTCGGCTCCTCCACCCCAGAACGTGATGTCCCTGCCGAACTCCGCTTTCAGCCGCTCCGGTTCCATCTGGAAGCAGGCGGTCTGGACCGGATTAATCACGTCAAATCCACAATCGATCAGGTCGGGCATCAGCGAGTAGATCGACCCGCACGAGTGGAGGAAGGTTTTCATCCCCGAGCTCTTGTGGACGTATTCGCAGAGCTGCGTATGGCGGGGCTTAAAGAGTTCGCGGTATGTGGAGGGCGCCATAAATGGCCCGGTGTCGGTCCCGAGATCATCGCCGAACCGGCAGACGTCCGCGACATCGCCGACGGCTCGGCATACCTTGTCAAGCGTCGCGAGATGGATCTCCATGAGCGCATCGAGGAGGCGCTCGACGCTCTCGGGCTCGGCAAGGAGATCCATGAGGAAGTTGTCCATCCGGCGCAAGAACGTTCCCCACTCGAAAAGATTGCAGCCCACCACAACCATGATCGCGCGATCAGTCGAAGCACGCAGAGCGAGGGCGTTCGCGCGCAAGGTTTCCCAAAAACCTTCGTCGCCCGCGTGATCCCACGGGCTGTGCGCGAGCGCCGCCCAATGGACCCGGCTCATGGAGTGCGGCAGAGCGGCCCGCAAATCGGACGGATAATCGTCCAGCCATGGAAAGCATGTCTGGTCGTAGAAATTCATGCCCTTGAGCTGGGTGGCGATCTCCACTCCGTCCGGCGCCAGGGCGCGCCATCCGCCGTCGGGCGAGGCTTCCGGGCGGAACCATTTCGGATACTGCGCGGCGCTCCCGTCGAAGAGCGTCACGTCATACCAATCGCTGTCGGCAGCATTGAACGTGCGCCCGATATCCACGACGTCGATGGAAAAGCGGTCGAGAATGCCGTCCTCCGGCTGGGCGAGTTGCTGGACGACATCATAGACACGGGTGCCGCCGTCGCGCAGGCCGATGTGCTTTTTGAGCCGGGCATAGGCGATGGCTGAAATTCCCGAGCTTGGAGTGGATCCGAGATCGACAGGAATTCGGTCCGGTTCGCGGTGGGCGATGGATGTGAGGATGCGTTCGCGGGATGTCATGGTGGGTTGGCGATGATTCGTCGGATCTCAGTCGAGATGGAAAACCTCTTCCATTGTGCTCCACCATTCGTCCGGGGTGCGGTTTTCGATCGGCTTCTGGCAGGGCTTGCAGCAATCCCACCATTTCTGGGTGGTCGGGTCTGCGGCCATCTTTGCCATGTCGGCAGCGAAGTCGTCGCCAGTGTGTTCGAAGTAGCTGAAGAGGTAGTGCTGGCCGTCGTCGAGCATGCGCAGGTAGATCGAGTAGTTCCGGATGTTGCATTCCTTGATCGTGTCAAGGACGCCGGGCCAGACCGCCGCGTGAAGCCGCTTGTATTCTTCCACCCTGTCGGAATGGAGAGCGAGAACCATACCGTATCGTTTGGGTGTGTTCATGGGTTGTTATTGGATGGTTTGGCGGACTGGAAATCCAAGTATATCGGCTGCTGGTTACGGATGATTTTGACCTTGGCCGCTTCGGGAAAGCCTTCCATTGCCGCGAGAAATTCCTCTACTACCCGCACTGGCTGAGCATTCACTCCCTGAATGAGATCCCCGGCGCGCAGGCCAGCGGCGAAAGCGGCTGTGTGAGATGGAGATTCTGACACAACCACGCCGCCGGTATCGGCCGACACACCATAAGCGGAAAACTCGAGGCCCTCGATGTCGCGGAGCAGCGCGCCCCGCCAATGGCTGGCGACCGGTGCCGCGACAGGAGAAGTTGTTCGACCAGAGCCAAGCGTTATCGTTGGAATCACGGGGGTTTGCGCGAGGGCCTTCAAGCGCGGTGTGCGCACGCCATGTTGCTCCATCGGAAAATTCACGAATTCCAGTTGCAGTGCGGCGGAACCCTCCCTGACTCGAAAATCTCCCTTCGCCGCGTCCACAAATCGCGGATCGCCCGTGAGAGAATTCGCATCACAACCTTTGTCGGCGAACTTCGCACGGTCGGCATCCGAGGTCACATGGGTGCTGGTTTTCACCTTTTCCCCCCATCCGCCGAAATGTCCGGCACCGAGAAGAACGCCGCTCGCGAAAAGGTTTCGATCCACCTCCTTCCCCCACTTTGAGATATCCATCTTGGCCGGGCGATAGGCGCCCATGACAATGTTGCGAGCGAAAACATCGCCGCTCTTTTCATACCAGACATGCGGATGCAGGGTATTATTGACAAACACGTTGTTTGTAACGATGCGATGATACCCCTCGCGCAACTTGAGCCCGCCGTTGAGAAAGAGGTTGTTGTAGATCTCGTAATTTGACGACCCATCGTCGAGATCGACATCCCAACCGTGATCGCAGCGCCAGCGGTTGTTGCGCAGGATGATGGGCCGAACGACATCGAGCAGCGGGAGGGTCGGATCCGCCAAAACCTCTCTGTCCACCACCCGCATGTCAGGATGCCAGAACCGGTCGCGCCCCCAGGAGTTGAAGCTGCCGTGGTCGCCGGTTTCCAGCACCGTGTCAAAGATGTCGCAGTTCTCGATGACGTGCCCGCCCCAGCAGCCGTCGCCGATGTTGATGCCCGCACGCGGCACGTCGCAGATCGTGCAGTGGCGCACGGTGATGTTTTGCGCCATGTCGATCTCCACCGGCGCTGTCTGCTTTTCGAACCGTCCGCTGCGCGTGATGAGGCAATCCTCGACCAGGCAGTCGGCGGGATAATTGTCCGTCAGCGGACCGGGCGTGCGGTCAACGTCCGCATAGTCGAACTTCTCGTCGTAGTTGAAGAGCGGGCTGCGCACGGCTTTCGGGTCGCCGACGAACGCGATGCCGTTCGCGCCGCTCTCGCGGAGAAGGCAGCCGCGCACGGTGATCCGGCGGTTGTAGTTGTTGACAAAAACCGTGTTGCCGCCGAGTTGGTCGAAGTTGCAGTCCTCGATCGCCGTATCCTCAGCGCCGTTGAACACCACCGCGCCGCCGCGATAGACAGTCCAGTCCGTGCGCAATAGAGGCTCGCGATTTTCCATGAACGTCCGCGCCGCGTGGCGGAACGTGAGCCCGCGCAGCGTGATGAACTTCACAGGCTTTTCCTTTGTGCCGTTGAATTCGATCAAGTGGCTCAGCCGTACGACCTCCACGGTCGCCGATCTCATGTCGGCTCCGGCGGACGGTATAAAATACAGCGTTTGGCTTTTCGCGTCGTGGAACCACTCGCCCGGCACGTCGAGTTCCTCGCGGATGTTCTCCACGAAACGAAACGCTTTGTGCATCGGGCTCGGCCGGTTGTTCTGCCAGCCGCCCTCATATTCGAGCGAACCATCGGCCTTCTTGCCAACAATCCGCCAGTGCATGTCGCCCCAGAGCGCCTCGTGCATCGCGTGGATATAGCCGCCCGCCGGGTCTTGCCAGCGTGCGACACGCTCCGGCGCGATGGCATCCGCCGCCGAGCCGTTGAACTGCGCGGCCTTCGGGTCGTAGTTTGGATACCGCGCCATGTGCTGGCGCTCTCCGTTGACAAAGAGTTGATCCATCGTCAAACCGGACGGAGTTTTCGCCTGAAATATTCCATCGCGGAATGGCTCCCATTCCAGCTTGAGAAGCGAACCGCCGCTGAGCACAGGCTGCTCGCCCGGCGCTGCGGCATAGAGCACCGGGGCTTCCGCCGCGCCCGAATCCGCCGCCGTGAATCGGACGGTCTCCGGTAGGTAGTAGATTCCGCCGTGCAGCAACACCGTCACCGGCCCGCGCCCGGACAATGTGCGGACGGCGAGTTGCGCCCCGGCGATGGTCGCCAGCGGGTCGGCTGCGGTGCCGGGATTGGCGTCATCTCCGGTTGTCGCGACATGGATGACGCGGTCTCGTTGCGGTGGCTCGGAAGCCTGCAGGGTATGTTTCATGGTAAATCCTTCGTTTGATCAGCCTGTCTGCTATTTGCACGATGTGTCGGGGGGGACAAAAGCATCGAGGTTGTCGCCACATTTTTCCCGAACATAACGGAAGACACGGAACTGGTAAAAGGACGCCAGGCCGTAGAACACGACGAGCCACAACGGCGTGTAGCGGTAGGCGAACTCGCTGCCGTGATGCACCCACCGCATGGCGTCAATGAAGCATCCCATCAGGATCCCGGCGGCAATCCCTGTGAACCCGACCAGCATGCTGATGGCGGACATAAACTGCCCGAAGCGTTCCCGCGGCAGCAGCCGCATGTTGATCGGGACGGAGGCCACCAGCATGACGGCTGTCACGCCAAGCAGCAGCAGGTTCAGCACCACCGAGACCACCAGCACCTGCATCACCGACATATCAACAAAGAGGAAGATGAGGAATCCTGCGGAGATCGCGGTTTGGACCCCTCTCAGGTAGGCGAACAGCTTGACCACATTCCATCGGTCAATAAAGAGGCCGGAGACAAAAAAGACCGGCAGGGAGATGAGTGCCCCGTATCCGGCGATCCAGCCAATCTGTTGCAGGTTGAGCCCCATGCTTTTGTTCATCAGCAGCATGAAAGGAACCGCCGCGTTGCCCACCTGCGTCAAGGCGGCACCCAGGCAAATGTCCCAGTAGAAACGATGCCCGAAGGATTCGCGAAAATAGCCCTTTACCTTTCCAACCCAGGATCCGCCCGCATGGCTCATCGGCGGCGCTGGCGGATACTCCCCCTCTTTTACGTTCAGGCACATGAGTGTGTAAGCAACGGCAAAAAACACTCCGAAACAGATGAACATCTCGCGGTAGTGGGTTTCGGCATAGGGAAAAATGAGAAAGCTGAACGCCACCACGGAGACGGTGCTGACAATCCGGAACATCATCGAGAACCGGCCCATGACCGCGGTCGGCACGGTGTCGTTGAAAAGTAGCCAATAGGGATCCCACACGAACGAGTTGCACATCGTGAACAACAGGAGCAAGACGACCACGACGCCGATTGTGCCGTCGGACGCCGACAGTGCCCCGCCGGAAAGTCGCACAATAAAATGGCCGAGCGGGTCGCTCAATCCCATGGCGACGAAAATCATGGCCATGGCCGGCGTCCCCGCGAGCAGGAACGGGATACGGCGCCCCCAGCGGCTCCGATAACGGTCGCTCCAAGTCGAGATGACCGGATTCCAGACTAGGCGGATCACGCCGGGCAGACTGGTCATGAATATGGAAATCAATAGCGCCGATGCGCCGAGGCTCCGGAGTTTCAGCGGGATGACGTTGGGGATCACCGTCTCCACCACGGTGGCAAAAAATGCGCCCCACAGCAGCCAGAAGAAAAGCATGCCCAACCCCCGGGTGGTGTAGGTCAGGCTGCCAAGGTGATAAAGCCGCCTGCCAGTCCCGTCTCCGGCTCCCGCCGGAGCGGCTTGCACTGCCGCACTTTCGCTGTCGCTTGTCATCTCGGGACGACATTCAGCACTTTAGCCTTACTCGCGGCATTTTTCTGACGGGACATTTCTCTTGAGTTGCAAAACATGTTTTTGTGATTTCACCTTGAAGCTTCTTTTCTCCGCGCATTTCATGTCTCTGGGTGAGAAATCTCCGGTTGCTTGTTTTTAACTGGGATCGGCATCAGGAACAAGGTGCTATTTTGTGCCTTGCCGTGTGGTTTTGTGCCAAAAAGCGAGCCGCCGCCCACATCACCCCCGAGCTACAACTTCAGGGCATTCTTCCGAAACTGTGCCGGCGTAATGCGGAACCTTTTTTGGAACATCAGGTTGAGATGCTGCCGGTCGTTGAATCCGGTTTTCTCGGCGATCACATCGATGGTTAGCTTGCTGTGATGCAGGAGCGATGAGGCTTCTTTCAGGCGCATGCCCGGAGGTATTGCCGGGGCGTCTGGCTTGTCCTTGGCTCGAATCGACTGCAGGGCGCGGACGGCACCGGGGGTTCAGATACGCATACCGTATCGCCCGTGGGCACCGCGCAGGGATTGACGGGAAGTTTGGTCAGATCCACCGGCGGCGCGAAGAGTTCGTCGTTTTTCCACTCTGCCTTGTCATCACGCCAAAGAGACCAGCCCGGCCCGGAGAGATCCATCTCCACCCTTGTCCGGAGCTGTTGCGTTTTGGATGCTTCTGCGGCATGCAGCGCGACCAGCGCTGTCAGCAGAAGGGTTGCGATGAGTGTGAGGGGATACTTCATGTTCGTTTTCAGGGTTATTTGCTGGATGGAATGTTAGCCTGCTGGCTGGCGAGCCAGGGAAGGAAGAACTCCGGCCAGTGGGAAGCTTCGGTGGTCTGGTCGAAATGGAATGTCATGTACCCGCCGCCAGGGTAGAGGTGCAGGTCAACCGGCACTGACGCTTTCTGCAAAGACTCGGCGATACCAACCGCGAATTCGCTGGGAGCGACTTTGTCGTCTTTCGCTGTCGCAATGAATGTCGGCGGGGCCTGCGGGCCAAAGGGGAAATCGGCGACCTGATCTTTGTGTGGCCACGGGCAAAGCGCGACAAGGAAATCCGGGCGGCAGCTCTGACGCAGGATCGGGTCTGCCGCATTTGCATCTCCACCGTCAAAGTGACAGGCGAGCGTCAAGGCCAGATGGGATCCGGCCGAGTAGCCCAGCACGCCGATGCGCTTCGGGTCGAGATGCCACTCTGCCGCGCGGCTGCGCACGAGGCGCACCGCCTGTTGGGCGTCGGCAAGGGCGTTGCTGACCGTCGTCGAGGTCACACCGATGCCGGGTTGAGCAACCCGATATCTCACGCCGATGACCGCGATGCCCTTCGGCAGGAAGTATCTGGCATTCGCCTCGATGTGGTGGGGAGTGTCATGGCCCCCGTAGCCGCCACCGGGAAAGACGACGAGCGCGGTCGCCGTGCTCTTTGCAGGATCCGGAAGATACACTGCCATGTTCGGCCGCTCACGATAGGTCTGGGCGGCTTCGTCCGCCTTCAGGGTATTGCCCTGGAGATCGAAAAAGCGTGCGGCTGCATCGGCTGCATGCAGCGCGGCCAGCGGCATCAGCGGCAGGGCGGTTATGAGTGTGGAGTTCATGATTGTTCCTTTCTATTTTTCTTGTGCCTTTAAAAGAGCGGCTTCGGAGGAAGCTTGATCCGCTTTCTTCGCCTTGTTGTCCTTGGCGCGCGAAGGCACGCCGCTCTCGGTGGGGTATAGGGTCACTGGGTTGGCGCTCACACCGGCCAGACGGGCATCACGCTTGATCTCGGCGTTCTTCTTCGTGGCGAGATCCAGGAGTTTCGCAACGATCTCGGGATGATTGTCGGCCACATCGGTGCGCTCACCAATGTCGGTCTCGAGGTTGTAAAGACGCGGCGCGTTTCCGGCGGCATCGGGGGAGATTTCTTGGATGCCCATCCCCTCTCTCTGCGGATCAAGGGCGAGCTTCCACGGCCCTTGGCGAACGGCTTGGAATGCTCCAATGGAGGAATACGTCGCATTATAATAGTGCGCCTCGCGTGGGGATTTCGTGCTTTTTCCAAACAGAAGCGGCGAGATGTCCCGCCCGTCAATCACCGGTTCAGTCGGCACTGTGCCGCCGGCGAGCGCGACGCAGGTGGGCAAGATGTCGATGGTTCCCGCGACGGCGTCGCAGCTACTGCCAGCAGGAATTTTTCCCGGCCACCTTGCGAGCATTGGCTCGCGCATTCCCCCCTCCCAAGAGCTTCCCTTCCAACCGCGAAGCGGACCTGCGCTTCCTTTGCCTCTCTGTATATTGTCCCCTGCTAAGAAAGCCGGACCGTTATCGCTGGTGAAGATAACGAGTGTGTTGTCGTCGAGGTTGAGCTCGCGGAGGGTGTCAAGGATGCGACCAGTGCTCCAGTCCACCTCCTCGACCCAGTCGCCATAGGCCCCGTTGGCCGACTTCCCGGCGAACGCCGTGCCGGGATGGAGGGGCGTGTGCACGGCGGTGTGCGGCAGGTAGAGGAAGAAAGGCTTGTCCTTGTTCGTGCGGATGAAGCTGAGGGCCTCGTCAGTGTAGCGCTCCACGAGCCGGGCTTGCTCCTGCTCGGGGAGCAGCTCGATCACCTTGTCATCGCGCATCAGCGGGACAACACGCGTGGTGGCGCCCTTGGCTGCCATCTGCATGTCGTTCGAATAAGGAAGGCCAAAGTAGTGATCGAACCCGTGCTTCGTGGGCAGGAATTCCGGCTGGTCACCAATGTGCCACTTGCCGATGCAAGCCGTGGCGTATCCCAGTGCTTTTAGTCGCTTCGCGATCGTAGGCTCGACCGGATTCAGCCCCCCCCGGCTGGCCGGAACGTAAACGCCCGTCACCGAAACGCGCGGTCCATAACAACCGGTCATCACCTGCGCACGGGATACGGAACAGACCGGTGCCGCATAGAAACTGGTGAACTTGGTGCCTTCCTTGGCCATGCGGTCCAGCTGCGGCGTCTTTTGCAAGGTCGCGCCAAACGGCCCGATGTCGCCGTAGCCCATGTCATCCACGAGGATGATGACGATGTTGGGTTTTGCGGGTTTGAGTTCCGCAGCGTGAATTAGCGTTGGCGACGTCAGCAGCAAGGCGGCGAGGAGTATGGGTTTCAAGGTTCTTTATTTTCCAAGGGGGATGGTTTGTGCAGAGATGACTTTGACCGGCCCGAGCAGGCCCGAAGGCAACAGCGGCGAATCCGCCTTGTAGAGGGAAACCGAGGCCCAGGTGATGCGCTGAGATTCCGGCAATTTCTCATCCCCGATTAAGCGGTTGGGCCAGAGGTTGGTCACCTTGACCGTCAACTGGTTATTGCCCGGCTTGGCTGCGTCTGTGATTTCCACGCGGAAAGGCTCCTTCCATAAAATCCCAAGCGGCTTCCCGTTGATGCTCACCTCGGCGAGGTTCTTCACCTCGCCCAGATCGAGGAAGAGGCGCTTCCCTACACCGAGGAGATTTTTTGGAAGCTCGAAGCTCTTCGTGTAAGTCGACGTGCCAGAGAAGTATTTGATCCCCTCGACCGCTGAGTCGCTCCAGGTGATCAGGTTTTCAAAGGTCGCCTTCTCTGGCGCTCCCAGCTTCGGCGGGAAGGTGAGGTCCCACGGGCCAGCCAACTCCAGCGAGGCCGGGATCTGCGGGAGAATTCCCGTGATCGTTTTTCCGGTTCCGGTAATGATCGAGTAGGGGCCGCTCTCAAAGGCTGTGAAGCTGACCTTGCCATCTGAAAGTGTCGGAATGCCTATAACCAGCGCTTCCTCATTCACGGAGGAACCAGCAGCGAAGGGATCCTTGCCATTCACTGCAATCGCGCTGATGGGCGGGGTCGCGGGAGCCGCATTTCTGAAAACGACAAAGACTGAACCGACCGGATCAAAGGGGATCGGAAGCGCCGTCACTCCATTCTTGCAGGCATAGAGGGCGACGGTTTCCATTTTCCCGGTGTCGGGATGCCAGATCTCGGGAATTTTCCCGGTCACCCGGAAGGAACATTCGGTCGTAATCGGTTTTTTCTCCTGACTCGAGACGAAATAGATCTCCGCATCAGCATCCTTGCGGTGAATGAAAAGCAGATCGCCCTTCGCGGCGGTGAAATCGGGAGGCACACCGAGAACCTTCTGCAGCGGTTCACCCCAGACAATCTTCCCCTTCCCGAAGGGATGTTCGGTGACGGTCTTCCCGTCGCAAGAACCCCACAGCTCGTTAGCGAGCTTGGTTAGTTTCGAGTCCGACCCGGGATAGCCGGTGAGGCTGGGCGAGTGGAGCGGCTTGGGCCCGTAGACCACGGCCCCGTCATTGACCAGCTTGGCGATTTTCTGCAGGACCGGCAGGGTCATGCGGTCGATCGGCGGCAGCACCAGCACCCGGTAGCTCATCCCGCTGGGCGTCGTGATGCGTCCATCTTTTACCTCCATGAGGTTGAGGAGCACGTCGGCATTGCAGACATCGTAATCATAACCCTCCGGCACGGACGGCGAGAGGGAACTATGGCGAACGGTAGCGGGAACCCCCTCGCCGTAGAAATAACAGAGATCAGCACGAAAGACTCCTTGCTGGAGCAGGTATTGGCAACGGGTGATGTAGTCCATCCAAGCCGAGCCTTGATCCCACCAAGTATTGGTCCTTTCGAAGTTGATTCCCCACGGCCCCATGCTCATCCCAGGCTTGCGGTCCAGCCACGGTTGATGGGTGTAGCGGTGGAAGACAAATTGATTCACACCCAGGCAGAACGCCTGATCCCCGAGTGCCTTCAGTGAATAGGGATCGTTCTTCCAAGCCGCCGTCTCAGCAACCGAGGTGAAAGATTCTGCCGACGCGATGTTCTGCCCATAGAGGTGGGCAGCGCAAGCGGCCTCTTTCGGGTCATCAATATTTTTATCTCGGGGGTAATTCACCCAGAACTCGCCCATCGGGATATCGGTGAACTTTTTGCAGAGGAGCTGATCGGCCACCGTCGGCATGTCGATCCCAGTGGCCTCGGAGGTGAGCCCCATGCTGTGCTCTCGAGCGAACTTCTGGATCTCACCGTAGTGGTTCTCGGCAAGCAGATCGGCCAACGTGCGGCGGTAATCCCAGAGAAAGCGCTGTGTCTGCTCGGCCGAATCGATGATTGAACCGGTCAGTGCCGGAAGCCACGGGATGAGGTCATAGCCCCGGCGCTTCTTGAATTCCGCCTGCAGCTCAGCCGTCCAGTTTTCACACCCGCATTCCCAGCTATCGAGCAGGATATTCTTGAACGTGGTGCCGACGCGAGCGGGCGAGTCGGCGATCACGGGGCCAAACATGTTCTCAATGTGATGCCGCACCGCCACGGGGCTAAGCTTATTGCATTCCAGTCCGGGGGTAGTGGATGGATGCGTCGTGGCCCCGGTGCTGGTATGGCCGATGCGCAGAAGGGTCCAATTGCCGGGAGGTGCCTGCCATTCCCGCTGCCCCGTCAGGTTGACAATTGAGGCTGGATCAACGGCCTCGCCTGCGGCAAGCGCCAGTTCCTGGAACTCATTGGCCGCTAAACTGGAATCCATTCCGACTTTCGCTTCCAAACGATCCAGCCGGATTCCGCCCAAGCTCAGCTCCACGAGGGGAATCTCCTTGTATTTATCCATGTATTTCTTCTCCACAGCTCCGCGCCAGAAGCGGAATTTCGTGGAGGTGGCCGGAGCAATGTTGGCATAGCGGCCGTAGCCGAGTTGACAAACTTTACGGAAGGTGCCGCTCTCATCGGCGGCCTGCAATTCCTGGAAAAGGATCGGGTTGAAAAACGGAGTGACATTGGCTGCCTGATAGACGGACTGCGGCGACACGGGAGCCGCATACTCGAATTCAACCCACTGCTGATCTTCCCGCAGCGGCATGGCGACCGGCTTCCCGTCGGTATGCACCAGTCGGCTCGCATCAAAGTCAGGCTCGCTAGAGGAGATCTTTACCGGGGCGGGAAGGATGCTGTTCGCCGGAACAGGAAATGCAAAAAAACCGATATCCTCGTAAAAATCGCGGACCTTCTCTGGCTGCGGGAGATCAAGCGTGATCTTCTGTCCGCCGGTGATCTGCTTCTGACTCCAGACGACTTTCTGCATCGATTCTGCCGGAGGCACCCAAGGCCCGCCCGATTCGCTCCAGCCATCACACCCCGCAATGGATATTTCGAGTTCCAGCCGCTTCGCCTCCTCCATCGCATGGCGCACGAGAGCCCTCCACTCGGAGCTCATGAACTTGATGGGGCCATTCACATTGCTTTGGTCCACCGTAAAAAGTTGTATCCCCGCCAAACCGATCTTCTTCATCGCCTCCAGATCCGCAGTGATCCCCTTCTTGGAAACGTTGCCGCTGACCCAATGCCACCACGTTTGCGGCTTCGCCGAGGCGGGCGGATTGACAAAGCCTTTCGACAAATCTCCAGCTGGCGGCGTGGCGTTTGTTTCCTTGGCCTGAGCTTGCATAGCGAGCGAGGCCAGCAGCGGGGCGGTGAGAGCCGAACGAAGCCAGACACCCCCCCAAGCTGAGCCAAAAATATTGCAGGGAACGGGGAGGATATGTTTCATGGGCCAGCTATGGACATCTCGTATTTATTTTCCTTTCGCCACGTTACCACCACCTCTTCAGGCGATGGCGCGGCTTGAACAAGAATACAATCCTTTCGCACCTCAACAGGCAGAGTCGTGTTGGAGCCGTTTCGCTTAGCTTCGGCCTGCGCGGCATTATTGACGGGAATGAAAACTGTCAGTGGAAATTTGAACTTCATTTTATCCAAGGGACATTCAATGGTGAAGGAAGCCTTGTTTCCAGAAATGCTCCCGGCCACGTTCGCCGCGTCCCGTTCCAGGACGTAGAGCGAAACGTTGGCAAAAGTATCCACCCAGAGCGTATCCTCCCGGCTCTTCACGTATTTCAGGTGGTCTCCAAAGACATCCGGGCTGGACACCGCATTGTATCCTTCCTTGATGGCGTGAACCATCCAAATCATCTGATCACCTTTCATGATGGCCTGATCCACAAGGGCGTTGGCCGTTTCCGCAGTAAGTGTTCTGCTGGTGGGCGGCCAGTCGCCAAACCGCTGCATGTTTTTTTCCCGCACGGCAATATGGTATTTCAAGGCCATGGCCCGCACGGCTTCGTTCACGGCATTGCCCGGAGCGCAAAACGTCAGGGGCGCCACTCCGATCTTTTCCTTTATGGCATTGTAGCCTTTGGCTACCTGCTCCTGGAGCTTGTCCGCGGGAATATCCTCGCGCTTGCCGTCTTTTGAGTTGATCAGCGTATCGTGCGACCAGGTGTGGTTGGCAATTTCATGACCCTGGGCGGCAAGTTCCCGAAGTTGCGGCCAACTGATGCCGCCCCAGTCGCCCGGTTTCTTTTTGGCGGCTTCGCCGTTTGTCTCGGGCGTCCTGCCGGAGATCACAAAGAACGTGCCACGGATGCCATACTTGTTCAAGAGCGGCACAACAACATCATACTGATCGCGCAAATTATCATCGAAGGTAAACGAAAGCGCTGCCACGCGATCATCCTTGAACTTGACCACCCGGATGCCATCAGGGTTGACGGAAGAACCCGCTGGCACGGCGGGCAGCACGGCCAGCGGAAGCAGCAGGGCGGTTAGTAAAGAAGAAGGGGATTTCATAGCTTCCCGGACAAACGCGATATCGCTATGCTTATTCAGTCTTCTTTAATACGACTTTATAAATATCCAACCCGTGCCAGTATTTGACGTCATTGGGGCGTATGCTCAGCTCATATTCCCCTTCCTTGTCGAACGTCAGATTGCCCGCTTCCGAGGTTTTCGGATCATCCCATCTATCAGATATTTCCGGCTCGAAGGCAATCGTTTGTCCGCCGGATATCCCGATTGAAATCTCCCGTCCGTCCCTGGGCGAACAATAGGTCACCGTCACGTTGTAAGTCCCTTTGGCCGGAATCTTGATTTTCCAGAAAATCCAATCCAGAGGTTCGACCCACGCGATGGTTCGTTGTCCATTCGACATGACTTTAGGAGTGCCTCCGGGAGCATCGGTGCGGAAATTGACTGCATCGGGGCATAAGTTTAACGACCCATCCGTCTCCGGCTGGACTACTCTCACCTCTTTAACCGTTTTGTTATCCTTCTCGTTGGCAGGCTCGGAATGAACCGCAGTGGCGGCAAACAATGCAAGCAACAGAGTGGTGAGAGAATGGCGGGCGGCGTGTTTCATCACTTTGGTTTTCATTGTTTTGTTTTTTGAGAGATCGGGTCAGGGAAGAGGAGGCAGGCAGATAAATTGCGGTTGCACTTTGGCCACGACCACTTTGCGATCCTTGTCGAAATCAATTCGGACAATGCCAGGCTTCTCGCGCCAGGGTGCCCTGTAATCCGCTCCGAAGAACGCGCTATACCATTGTCCATCTTTCGATTTGAAGAAATTGCATCCCCCGTTGCACGGCACGCTCTCGTGCCGCTGGACATACGGGCCGTGGAGGTTGTCGCTGATCGCCACGCACATGGAATAGCGCCCATGATAGTGATCCGTCGAGCCCAGATAATATTTCCCGTCGCGCTTGAAGAGGGTCGCCCCTTCATAACCAATGCCGTTGGTTTTCCGGTGACGCGTGGAGGGATCATATTCCAGATCACCCAGGATAATCGGGCGCATCGGCTCGTCAAAATCGCTCAGATCGTCATTCAGGAGGCCGATGCTGTCGGCGGGGCCATAGGTGAAATAGACCTTGCCGTCATCGTCCTCGAATAATGTCGGGTCGATCAGAAACGAGTCCGGGATGGGCCCGATTCCACCGACGATCGGCTTGTTAGGATTGGTGGCATGGACGTAAGGTCCTTCCGCCATTCCGGTCGCGCTCTTCAAGATCGACATGCCTCCGGGGGGCATCCCGAAAGTAAGGTAGTAGTTGTTGCGGATGAAGCGGATCTCCGGTGCCCAAATCGAGCGCGTTGGCCCCCTGTGGTCGCGCCAATTCTTTTCCCAGCCGCCGTCCTTTTCGATGCTCCAGACTAGGCCGAGGTAGCTCCACTCGATAAGATCGGGCGATTTCCATAGCTCGATCCCGTCGTTGAACTTCCATATATTATCCCCCGTCGATCCGGTCATGTAATAACTGCCATCGCCGCCAAGAATGATGTTGGTGTCGCGCACATGCACGTCCCACACCGGCTTGATTCGCGGTAGTAATCCGCTTTTTATGACCTCGCCCGTCGCCAAGGCGGCCCGGTTTTCCTCAGTGATCGGGCCGCCACCGACATCCGATGCGCCTCCGCCCAGCACTCCATCGCCCACAACCGGTTGGCCAGGACCGGAAATGCCGGAGCCGGTCCGGAGGACGTCCGCTATTTGTTCGGGCGGAAAATCTTTGGCCGCGTTGATCTCGATCATGTTGATAGATGGGTAAGTGGAGTTTTCATTTATTGATCGGCGCTCCCATGTTGATCGGGGTTCCTGCATTATTTCCGGAAGGATCGGGTATCCCTGCCTGTTTCACGAGGAAGGGGTTCCGCATTTCCTTGAAGTGCGGGCCCTGGTTGTGCCCCACGAGGGGGACCAGATCGACCTGCTTGGGACACTGGAGCGTGTTGTAGATGGAGAGGGCTGTCATCGGGGGAACGGCGGTGTCGATCAGCCCGCTGCTCATGAGCACAGGCACCTTAACGAAGCGGGCAAAATTCACGGTGTCGTAGTAGGCGGTGGCTTCGATGATTTTCGGATCGGGAGTTTTCTTGTCGCGCCCCATGATCAATTTGGTCGGAGCGGCATCGGGTCTTCCATAGAGCGGCCCCGTGTGCTCGCCGAGAGCCGGTGCGATACTCACCACCGCTGTGACACGCGGATCGAGCGCGGCTGCGATGATGGCGAGCCCTCCACCCTGGCTAGCACCGGTGCTGATAATCGCCTTTTTATTCCAGTCGGGTCGCGAGGTCATATAATCGATCCCCCGAACCATGCCGGTGAAGACCTGACGGTAATAATATGTCATCCGGTCGTCGCTGCCGATGTAGGGATAACCCATGTTCTTTTTCCACTTCGCTTCATCCTCGGGAGTCCGCTCCATCGGCATGTCGTGGGCGCTCATGTCGAGGGCGAGGAACCCGAGCTTCGCGTTGCCAATGACCCAACGCGATTCCTTCAATCCGTTCGGATGGACGCCCATGCCGGGCTGGGAAATCATGATCGGCAACGAGGTGGCTCCCGTCGGTTTGGCGAGGTATCCGTGCGACCGGAGTCCGTCGATGTTGGCGAAGCTCACTTCGTAGAGCTCGACGTCGGGGTCGCCCTGCGTAACCGGTTCGATCTTCGCATCAATCGGGATCTTTGCCAGCTCCGCCTTCTGCGCGTTCCAGAACTCCTGAAAGTCGGCGGGGAGCTTAGCTGTGGCCTCGATCTTGTAGGGATCGTAGGCGGCTCCCGCCATCCCCATGCCCAGCTTGTCCGCATCTTCCTTCGGCGTCACCTTCAGTTGCAGCACACCCGGCTGGTCGAGCGTCCCCTCCACAGTGGCTGTTCCAGCTTGGAGTGTGACATTCCCCTGCCCCAGCACCTTGGCCCCGTCGAGCGTGAGCGCCCAGGGAAGCTCGCTGACGGCGACCGGAGCCTTGGCATCAAGGCTGATTGTAAAGACCGCTTTCTCACCGGCCTTGTAAATGGCGTCGGGATGGTCGGTCGTGACCTTGATGAACGTGTTGGGCTGCACTTGAGTGCCAGCAGACCGGCCTGTCGTGGCGAGTAGCGGCAGCAGCAGGAACGCGAGGATGATCGGGTAAGGGGCTTTCATCATTGACCCAAACTATGGGGAATCGCAAATTCCCACAAGATGCCAATGTGTGCCATGTCATCGCATTTTGTGCCACGTTCCGATGTTTGATGGCATCAGACGCTGAACCACACCCACAGGCCCAGCGCACTGGCGATAGCGAGCCCCAGCCAGAGGCGGTAGCTGGCATACCACGCCACCTTCTCGTCTGCTTCGGCGAATGTCGCGCCCTGGATGGTCGTCGTGGCGAGTTGTTCGGCGCTTGCCGCTTTGGTGAAAAGACTCACGCCAACCAGCACCATCACGCTGATGGCCCCCGCCACCATCGCACTGTGCGTGAAGGGTCGGAGGTAGTGGTTGTCCATGTAGGGCAGGAAGCTGGCGGCGCCGGACTGCATCTGGGCGCTGTTCCACATGAACACGCTCGAAACCACTGCGGAGCAGGCGACACAGGCGAGCACGCCGGCCGTCGTGATTCGCTTCCAGAAAACGCCCAGGAAGAAAATAGCCGCGAATGGGATCATCATGTAGGACTGTACAGCCTGCAGGTAATCGAACATCGACTTGGCTTTGCCGATCAGCGGAGCCCATGCCGCACCCAGAATGAACACGGTCAGCACAGCCCAGCGACCGACGAGGATCTGAGTTGCCGAATCGGCATCGGGCTTGAACTTCAGGAAGATGTCGCGCGTAACCAGCGTGGAGATCGAGTTGTAAGTGGCCGAGATATGCCCCATCAGCGCGGCGGCGATGCCGGCGACCGTCAGGCCGAGAAGCCCGTGCGGCATCAAGTTTCCCAGCATCGTCGGATACGCGGCATCGTTGATTACCTTGCCCTGTGTATCCAGCGGCATCGAAAGTTTTCCCTGATGGTAAAGCGCGAGAGCGATGATGCCGGGCATCACGAGAATGAACGGCGTGGTCAGCTTCAGGAATCCGCAGAAGGTGGCCCCGAGGCGGCCTTCATTGAGGCTCTTTGCGGCAAACACTCGCTGCACCAATACCTGGTCCATCGACCAGTAAAACGAACCCACCAGCACGGTCGCTGTCATCATGCCGAACCAGGGCACGGACTCGTCCGTGGCGGGCTGGATCATATTGAGGTAGTCGCGTCCGGTTTTCGCATGGGCGATGTCCAGCCCTGCCTTCATCCCATCCCAGCCACGGCCTCCATGCCTTTCCAAAGGAGAATGAACCCCGCGATGAGCAGCACCGTGGACTGGAGCGAGTCGGTGACGACAACAGCTTTGAGCCCGCCTTTCATCGTGTAGATCGCGGTCATCAGGCCGATGCTCCAGTTCAGGACGGTCTGGCCGCCGAAGTGGATGCCAAAGAGGTCGAGCCCGTTGTTCAGACCAAAGACCGGCATCATTACGAGCGACGCCGCCCAGAGCGAGATGGAGACCTTCGCCAGCACGGAGAGCACGATCATGAAGAGCGAAAACGTCATGCGCACAGAGGGTCCGAAGCGACGCTCCAAAAACTCCGGCACGGTGTAGATTTTGTTCCGGATATAGAATGGCAGGAAGATCAGGATCAGCGGTGCCAGGCAGAACACGGCTGACCACTCCCACGCCCCGATGGCGATGCCGACTGCAAACCCGCTGCCCGCCAGGGCCACAAAGTGCTCGGCAGAAATGTTGGCGGCGAACAGCGACGCCCCGATCATCGGCCAACGAAGCGAACGCCCGGCGAGGAAGTATGCCTCGCTGTTCTTCGGCTTGCGGGTGACCAGCAAGCCCACGGTAACGATGGTCAGGGCGTAGAGAGGGCCACGATGGCCCAGTCGATTCCGGTCAGGTGGATCGCAGCGGATTCGCTTCCGGCGGCGACGGCAAGAATGAGGAATGGTTGCATGGAGCTATGGGATTATTGAGGTTTGATTTCTAGTGGGCGGTCGGGGAGATGCCGAGGTAGTTGCCATAGCCGACGATGACGGTAGAGCCGATCAGCACGGCCAAGCCAATGGCGATGAGCACGTGGGTGCGCTTGCTCGTGCCCTTCCACTCATGCAGGACGATACCCCAGAGGGTGCTGAAGATAATGATGCTCGCCATGTGGAGAGTCCAACTCGAGAACTCGTAGGTTCCCATTTTAGTCTGACCCATGCTGTAGAAGAAAAACTGCAGATACCACGTCACTCCCGCCAAGGCCGAGAAAAGATAGTTTCTAAACAGTGGTGCCGGGCCGATCTGCTGCGATCGCCCGACGAGTCCGCCATGGCTGGCGGAGCTGTTGTCCTGGACGACGGTCTCCTCCGCCGCTGCCGAAAGCATCACTCCTTCCGCCGCGCTGATTTCCGCCACAGCGCTCGAGCGCAGGTTCAAATATTCATGGCTGGAGCGGTTCCTGATGTTGAGGATGACACACCAGATAAAGTTGGTGGTAAATCCACCCCAAAGTACAATCACCAATACCGGCAGATTCTGCCATAGGTCGCTGCCACCTTCACGCAGGAGTGCGGCTTTTGACAAATCTGCGAGCGGTTTTCCGGCGGCGAGCCCGTAAGCGAAGCAGGAACTCATCACCCCGGAAAATGTCGCGACAAGCATTCCCTTCTTAAAGTTGAATTCCTTGACCGTCGCAGCCTTCTGCTCAGGCGAAAGCTCCTGCTCCTTGGACATTCCGGCCATTCCGCTCACGCCGATACCTGCCAGACAGGCCAGGACGCCGAGGAGAATCATCTGCCCCGAGCCCGTCGTGAGGATTTTACCAAATTGCCCGGCAAAAATCGGCGGAACCAGAGTGCCGAAGGCCGCGCAGAATCCCAAGGCGACAGCCATCCCCAGAGCAATGCCGAGATATCGCATTGTCAGTCCGAATGTGAGACCGCCAATGCCCCACATCGCGCCAAAGAAATATGCCCAGAAAAGGGTTGTCCCCGGCGTTGCCCCGATCGATTTCCAAAGTTCCGGCACCAGCAACGAGGCCAGTGTCAGCGGGGCGATAATCCAACTGAAGAATCCTCCGACGAGCCAGTAGGTTTCCCAGGACCATTTTTGGACGCCGCGGTAAGGAATGTAGAAGCTTGCGGACGCGAGGCCTCCGAGCCAGTGGTAGAAGACGCCGATCAGTGGGTTGCTCATAGGGATGTTTATCTTTTCGGCCTGTCTAAAAAAAACTGTGGGTGAAACTGGGTTCCGGTAATTTTCCAAGAGCATGATAAAGAGCGACTTCGCGAGCGTTTTCCGTGCGGAAGCCATAACT
>Ga0247844_1003578_pt1 | contig 22496 bp, 23 predicted proteins | sample LaCtaG_FD_192421 | JGI IMG/M metagenome (GOLD analysis project Ga0247844, IMG submission 192421) | Freshwater microbial communities from meromictic Lake La Cruz, Castile-La Mancha, Spain - LaCruzMarch201714.5m_1 | ecosystem: Environmental > Aquatic > Freshwater > Lake | place: Spain: Castile-La... | reverse complement strand
TTTTCATGGGTCGCCACCGTCCATCCGGCGGCCGGAATCGCTTGCATGAACACGACTTCCCTCTGTGTGTCCGGCAGATAAAGAACTCCTTTGCGCGCCCCGCTTCGTGGCACGGAGTCTTCCATCGAGATGCGGGAACCACGATGCTCCGCAGCCTCAAACTCGACCCCGAGGGAAGCGACAGGCTTGCCGATGATGTCGGGGATGGGATGGGAAACAAATCGTTTGGTCTCCTGAGAAATGACACAGGAAAACCCGCGGTCTGCGTCGGCATGGGCGAGCATGCCATTGAGTTCCGCAAGGATCTGCTCTTCCGTGCCCCCCTGTGAAAGACGGAACTCAACAAACCGTGCAAAGGCCTCCGCTTGGCGGCGGTTGATGTCACCTTGGAGGACAAGGTATTTGTCCTCCACAAGCCGGACGACAAGCGGAACAACAATCAGGCCGACCAGAACAATGACGCTCAGAATTGCTGCAAAGGTATAAACAGGCAGGAGCTTTCGCATCGGACGGGAGAATCTGGTCTCATAAGGATTTGGTGCTGTTGAGGAGGGAGAGACCACCCTCATTGTTGAAGCGGCCGTCCACCGGTCCGTTCTCCAGCGAGAGGACACCGCGCGGGCAGACGGCCGCGCAGAGGCCGCAGCCGACGCACGAGGCCCGGACGATGTTCTGACCGCGCTGGGCGTAGTGGCGCACATCGATGCCCATCTCACAATATTTCGAGCAGTTCCCGCACGAGATGCACTGGGCTCCGTTGGTCGTGATCCGGAACCGGGAGTTGAGCTTTTGCAGGATCCCGAGGACAGCGGCCATCGGGCAGCCAAACCGGCACCAGACGCGCGTCCCCATGAGCGGGTAAAACCCCACTCCGATCACTCCCGCAAAGGCCGCGCCGATGAGGAACCCATACCACTGGCGGAGCAGGTAGACCGGTCCCTTCGCAAAGCCGGGCAGGAGAGGTTCAAGCCAAAGCAGGGCGGTCAGCAGCACGATCACCACCAGCACCGAATGGATCATCCAGCGCTCGACCTTCCAGGCTTTCAGCGATTTATCGGAGTTTTGGCGCCAGGGGTCGCCGAACGTGTTGGCCAGCCCGCCGCATCCGCACACCCACGAGCAATACCAGCGCTTGCCGAAAAAATAGGTCAACACGGGGGTCGCAATCAGGGTGCCGACCACAAACCAGCCCACGATGAAGTAGCCGATGTTTCCGGCCTGCAGAAAGCCCTGCAGCGTGCCGGGGAAGAGCTTGTCATACGCCAGGGGCCAGAGGTAGCTCAGATACACTTCGGGCTGGTTGAGTTTGACGAAGAGTGCGGGGAGCAGATACGCGAAGCCAAGCTGGGCTGCCATGATCACCGAGATGCGCACGAGCTGATACCGGCTGTGGCGGTATTTGGCGAGGGCCTTGGCGCCCATCACCAGAATGCCCACCGTGTAGAACGTGCCATAGACAAACCACTGGTCGGCCGGCTTTCCGCGCAGGAATTCACTCAGCGGATCGTGCAGCCGGATCAGGCCTCCCAGCATGCCGGGAAACCAGTAGAGCAGGACATAAAAGCCTGTAAAGAGAACGGCCACGGTCCAACCCAAAGCCCCCCGCGCCGTCAGGCTGTCGGTGGTTTTTCCGTTGTTCCTGATGCCGGGCTTCTCAGCAAGGTGTTTGTGCAGCCCGTAGAGAAGGCCGCCTCCGGCGATAGCTCCCCACGCGAGAGACAGCCAGAGAATCCGTGCCGACTCGGAAACCTCCGGCGAAGTAAAAAGTCCGGCGGCAAGGATCAGAAGCCCGGTGCCGAAAAGCGCCAGCCCGGTTTTCTCCAGCGCGTCCAACCGGTGGCCCCCGGGGGTGAGGGAATGGCTTTCGTAGACGAGGTTTGAGGTGAGGTCATTCATGGAATCAGGCTAGCTGCGGCTGCCGTGGTGCGAGCAGCCTGGCGATGGCGGAGGAGAAAAGCCCCTTGCGGGTCTTGAGGGTTGCGGGGCGCTCAGGATATTTGGAGTTGAAGGCGGCCACGATGGCCGGCTCGTATTGCCGGAAAAACTCGGGGTCGAAATTTGCGGCCCCGAGGTCGGCCAGCGCGTCCTGAACGCGGGTGCCGCTGGCGATCCACTTTTCCCAGACCGCATGGCGGTGGCGGATGCCGAAGACGTTGACGCCTGACACCGCGCCGGTGTCGGTGCGGAAGTTGATCCGGATCGATTTGTCGCCGTCGGGGTGCTCCCAAAAGAACGATTCCTCGCCCGCTTTGGGTTCAGGCAGGACGACGCCGTAGGTCTGGTATTCGATGTCAAAAAATTTGGCGGAGTTGAACCAGATACCGGGGTCGTAGGGGCGCTCCGCGCCGCAGAGGTTCGCTGCGATGTGCTCGCCGTGCATCTTTCCCGTATACCAGACCTGTTCGACGGGCCGGCGGGCGGGGGGTGGATTTTTATGCTGGGCGCAGTCGCCGCCCGCCCAGACGTGCGGGGTGCCTGTCCGGAAATGCTCATCCACAAGGACCCCGCGGTCGCAGGCAATCCCGGAGTCTTTGATGAAGCCGATGTTCGGGCTCACCCCCGCGGTCAGAAACACCATCTCGCACGGGAGTTCTTCTCCGGATTTTGTGATGATGGCGCGAGCGCGCCCGCCGGCATCGGGCAGGATTTCTTTGAGTTCGGTCTCATAGCGCAGGTGGACTCCGTGGCGGAGAATCTCGCGGCCGACCAGCTTCGCCTCGCCACGGGGGAGAACGGCCGTCCAGAAGGCGTTTTCGCGGACGAGGAACGTGACGTGGATCCCCCGCGCAAGCAGCATCTCCGCCACCTCCACTCCGATGAGACCCCCACCCACAATCACCGCGCGTTGGGTCGTCGGGCTGAATTTCTCCATGGATTCCAGGTCCTGATACGAATACAGGCCCTGCACGCCGGCAAGGTCCTGCCCGGGCCAACCGAATTTGTTGGAGCGGGCTCCCGTGGCGAGAACCAGCTCGTCATACTCCAGGCGGCCCCCGTCGGAAAAAACGACCTCGCGGCTCTCGGTCTCAACATTCGCCACCCAGCCCCGCTTGAGATCGATGCGGTTTTCCGCCCAAAACGCATCCGGGTAGGGCTTGGTGTCCTCGTAGGTGAGATGGCCCATGAAGATATACATCAGCGCCGTGCGGGAAAAATGGTGGTCCGTTTCCCCGGAGACGATCGTGATGCGATCCCCGGCGGAGCGCTTGCGGATGTGGCGGGCAGCCGTCACGCCGGTGACGCCGTTTCCAATGATGACAATTCTGCGGCTCATGTGATCATGTGAGGCCCGGGGCGCCGGTTTATTCCCTCCGGGGATTTTGTGCGGCCAAGAGCGCTCAACGTTTCAAAGTTCACCAGATGAATCCAAAAAGAAGCTTAATCCGGAATCCCGGCATCCCCGGCGCGCTGGCTGCGGCGCTGCTCTTCGGGGCGAGCACGCCCTTGGCGAAGCTGGCGCTTTCCACTGCTCATCCGCTGCTTATCGCCGGCCTGCTCTACCTTTCCTCCGGAGTCGGGCTTGCCATCATGCGCTGGGTCTCTGCCGCTGCAGGCGCCACGCGGGCCGAAACCCCGCTCTCGCGTTCCGACCTGCCCTGGCTGGCGGGGGCCATCTTCGCGGGAGGAGTGGCCGGGCCCGCGCTGCTGCTCCTGGGGCTTCAGACGACATCGGCCAGCGCCGCCTCGCTCCTGCTCAACCTCGAGGCGGTGGCGACCGCGGCCATCGCGTGGATGGTCTTTCGTGAAAACGTGGACAGGCGTATTGCCGCGGGCTTCGCTTTCATCCTGGCCGGAGGAGTGTTCTTATCCCTCCCTCACGGCGGGGGGGTGGCCGTTTCCGGCGGATCCCTGCTCATCGTCGCTGCCTGCGTCTGCTGGGGGATGGATAACAACCTCACCCGCAAGATCTCCGGCAGCGACCCCGCGCAGATCGCGATGTGGAAAGGGCTTGTCGCGGGAACCGTCAACACCGGCCTTGCTTTGGCCATGGGCTCGAAACTTCCTGGTCCCGGAACCCTGCTCGGCCTGGCCCTTGTCGGATTCCTCGGCTACGGGATCAGCCTTGTTCTCTTTGTGCGGGCACTTCGCCACCTCGGCACGGCGCGCACCGGGGCCTACTTTTCCACAGCCCCCTTTGCGGGGGCCGCGCTCGCTTTCGCGCTGGGGGAGGGCCGGTTGGACTGGGCTTTTTGCGCCGCCGGTGCGCTCATGCTCGCGGGGGTCTGGCTTCATGTGACCGAAAAGCATGAGCACAGCCACACCCATGCACCATTGGAGCATGAGCACCTCCATTTTCATGATGAGCACCACCAGCACGAGCATGGCCCGGACGATCCGCCCGGCGAGCCGCATGCCCACCGGCACAAGCATCAGCCCCTGACGCACTCCCACCCCCATTACCCCGACACCCACCACCGGCATGAACACTGACCGCCGCGCCTTCCGCGCCGGCGGCCAGGCGCGGGGCCGGCAACAACCCGGTTTGGTATCCATCCGGTTTTGAAGCACGAGGGGATCATCAGGAAACCCGCCGGCTGGGCGTCCGGTCTGCAGCAGGCGGGAGGCGGGGCTGCGCTCATTGCGGTGGCCTGGTTCTGGCATTTCAGCGGGAACCTTCCCGCTCATGGGCGTGCCCTCCTGGCCGCAGGCCTGGGGGCACTGGTTCTGGGCATCTACCGGGCGGACCGGAGTTGGGACAAGCGGAGGGCGGGCCGGGAGCCGCAGCCGCCCCGCGCCTGGAGAGCCGGTTGGCAGGCGAGTGGCGTCGCGGGGCTTGCGCTGGCACTTGCTTGCGGGATCGTTTTCTGGCGGCTTGGGGCGGGCGCTGAGGCATCCGCACCTCTGAGGCTGGGCCTCTGGGTGGCCGCCTGCACGGCGGGCACGTTGCTCTACTACCAGGCTCGCAGGACCTTCCCCTCCTGGGGGCGGGGCCGGCCGCTTGTGGTTGCCACGATTTTTTGGGCCGGTGTCGCCGGCCCTCCCTCCGCCTGGTCGGATTCCGCACCGGGGCCCTGTGCGTGGGGGTTCCTCCTCTTGTTGTGGATGAATGCGAGGATTTGTCTGAGTCCGCAGAGGGTCCTGCGCGCCAGGGGCTTTGCTGTTTACCAAGTGGCTCTTGGAGGCATGGCCATCGCCCTTTTTTTGCAAACGCCGGGGGAGGCGGACCTGGCGATCCGCATCGCAGGGGTCTTGGGAGCGCTCGTGCTGGCGGCCCTCCCACGGGTTTCTCCGGCTGTTCCCTCCCTGGCGCTCACTGCGGACCTGGCGATCTGGGCTCCTGCTTTGGCGGCGATCCTCTGGCGCTGAAGCGGTGCCTCCGCCAAGCCATCCCTCCTGCCGGAAAAGATTTTTGTGGAATAAGCCGGCTTCCCGGCCTCTCTTGTGAGGCGATGAGTATTCCCTGCCACTTATGAAAACCGAACAGGCCGTCAAAGAACGCTACGCCGCCGCCTCAAGGGCCCAGGAGCCGGCCCTCTGCTGCCCGGTCGAATACGACCCCTGCTACCTCAAGCCCATTCCTGCCGAGGTGATCGAGCGGGACTACGGGTGCGGAGACCCCTCGAAGCATGTCCGCCCCGGCGAGACCGTGCTCGATCTCGGCTCGGGCACCGGAAAGATCTGCTTCATCGCATCTCAGGTCGTCGGCCCGGAGGGCAAAGTCATTGGTGTGGACATGACCGACGACATGCTGGAAGTGGCCCGCCGGAATGCGCCCATCGTTGCAGAGAATATCGGCTACGCGAACGTCGAGTTCCGCAAGGGCCGGATCCAGGACCTGGCCCTTGACCTGGAGGTGCTCGACGCCGAGCTGAAGAAGCGCCCGATTACGGATGCGATGAGCTTCCTCGCGGCAGACGAGCTGGCCGGGGACCTGCGAGTCCGGCACCCGCTGGTCTGCTCCGACTCGATAGATGTCGTCGTCTCCAACTGCGTGCTGAATCTCGTCGAGCCCGATGACAAGCCGCGCATGTTCCGCGAGATTTTCCGCGTGCTCAAGCTGGGAGGGCGCGCGGTGATCTCCGACATCGTCGCCGACGAAGCCGTGCCGGAACCGCTCCAAAACGATCCCGCGCTCTGGAGCGGCTGCATCTCGGGCGCGCTCACCGAGGAGGAGTTCCTCAAGGCGTTTGAGGACGCCGGATTTTACGGCATCGAAGTGCTCAAGTTCGACGTCGAGCCGTGGCGCACGGTCGAAGGCATCGAGTTCCGCTCGATGACCGTTCAGGCGTTCAAGGGCAAGCAGGGCCCGTGCGTCGAGCGCAACCAGGCCGTCCTCTACCGCGGGCCCTTCAAAGAGGTGCTCGACGACGACGGGCACCGCATGCAGAGGGGCGTGCGCTACGCCGTCTGCGACAAAACCTACAACCTTTACAAAAACCCTCCCTACGCCGGGTTCTTTGATTTCATCGATCCGATCGAGCCCGTTGGCGCTGGCGAGGCGAGGCCCTTCGATTGCGCCGCCGGCGCAAGGCGGCACCCTAAGGAAACCAAAGGGCAGGACTACCATGCCACCACAGGCAGCCAGTGCTGCGACGGAGGAAGCTGCTGCTGAGGGTGAGAGCCACGATCCGCTGGAAATGGAAAGCGCCGTGACCACCGCTGCGCCGGGCGAGATGCTCAGCGCGTTCGCCTCGCGGACGCTGGTCATCATCCCGGCATTCAACGAGGAGGAATGCGTGGGCGACGTGGTCCGCCGGCTGCGCGAGCGCGGGTTCCGGCAGCTTCGGGTGGTGGACAACGCGAGCACCGACCGCACCGCTGAAACCGCCCGCGCTGCCGGGGCGAAAGTGATCCGCACCGAGGAGCGCGGCTACGGGCTCGCCTGCTGGGAGGGCTCGCAGCATCTCACGGAGGGCATCGAGTGGCTCCTTTACTGCAACGCCGACGCCAGCGATGACTTCGAGGCCTACGGAACATTCGCGCGCCTCGCCGCCGACAACGACCTCCTCCTCGGCTGCCGGACCCACCCGGAAGACCAAGCCCACATGACCCCGCCCCAGCGGTTCGGCAACTGGCTGGCCCCCGCGCTCATCAGGCTGCTCTGGGGGCGGCGCTTCGCCGACCTCGGCCCGCAGCGCGCCCTCCGCGCCGACGCCTTCCGCCGACTGAACCTCCAGGACCGCGGGTTCGGCTGGACCGTGGAGATGCAGGTCCGCGCCGTGGAGGAAGGCCTGCGCATCGCCGAGATCCCGGTGCGTACGTTTCCTCGCCCGGCCGGCAAACAAAAGATTTCCGGCACCCTGCGCGGCTCCCTCGCCGCCGGATGCGTGATCCTGCAGACCATCGCGCACCTGGCTGCACGGGGGGCCTGGCGCACGGGCCGCCCCACCTGCCGCGCAGCCCGCCCCGCTCCCTGTCCATGAACGATCCTTCGCTCCCGAACCCCGATATCGCCAGCCTCCGCTTTGAGGCCACCCTGCGTCGCCATGGCCTCGACCTGCGGCGGGGGCATACGGACGTCCTGCAAATCAACACCGGCAAGCTCTGCAACCTGACCTGCGTCCACTGCCATGTGAACGCCGGACCGCAGCGCAAAGAAATCATCTCGCGGGAGACGATCGACCGGGTTCTTGACTGGCTGGCCGTCAGCGGCATCCGGACCGTGGACCTGACGGGCGGCGCGCCGGAGATGATCCCGGACTTCAAATCCTTCATCAAACGCCTCCGCGCACTGCCGGAGGTCGAGACGATCATCGACCGCTGCAACCTCACGATCCTGAACCAGCCCGGCTATGAGGACATGGCCGAATTTCTGGCGGCGCACCGCGTGTCGATCGTGGCCTCGATGCCGTGCTACTGCGCCGAAAATGTCAACGCCCAGCGCGGCGACGGGGTCTTTGATTCGAGCATCCTCGCCCTGCAGAAGCTGAACGCCCTCGGCTACGGGCGCTCGGAAGCCCTGCGCCTCGACCTCGTCTTCAACCCGAACGGGGACAAACTCCCACCCCCCCAGGCGGAGCTGGAGGCCGACTACAAGCGCGAGCTGAAGGCCCACTTCGGAATCGATTTTCACAGCCTGTTTTGCATCACGAACATGCCGATCTCCCGTTTCAAAAGCTGGCTGAAGCACAGCGGCCGGCTCGACAGCTACATGGACCTTCTGCGCGCCTCCTTCAATCCCGCCGCCGCGGGAGGCCTGATGTGCCGGAGCACGCTGAGCATCGGCTGGCGCGGCGAGGTCTACGACTGCGACTTCAACCAACAGCTTGGCATGCAGTGGAAAAATGGCGCCCCTCTCTTCCTCTGGGACATCGCCCTCTCCGACCTCGAGGGCCGCGCCATCGCCACCGGCGAGCACTGCTTCGGCTGCACCGCGGGATCCGGCAGCAGCTGCACCGGCGTGACGGCCTCTTGATCCCGGATCCGGAATTTCCCGCGAACAGCACCCGGCGGCCCAAGGCAAATTTTATTTGCAGTTTTGGGATTCCCGGTGAAGTCTTGACTCCTATGAAACGCCTCGTTCTCTCCTGCATCCTCCTCGCCACCTCCTGCGCCTTTGCGGCCGATGAGTGGATGACCAACTACAAAGCCGCCCTGGAGCTCGCCGCCAAGGAGGACCGCCCGGTCCTCATGAACTTCACCGGGTCGGACTGGTGCGGATGGTGCGTCCGGCTGGACAAGGAGACGTTTTCGAAGCCCGACTTCCAGGCGTTCGCCAAGAAAAACCTCGTTCTCGTCGAGGTGGACTTCCCGAATAACAAGCCGCAGGGCGCCGAGCTCAAACAACAAAATGAAGGCCTCCAAAAAAAGTTTGGCGTGCAGGGATTCCCGACGCTCGTCCTGCTGAACAGCAAGGGGGAGGAAATCGCGCGCAATCCCGGCTATCTGCCCGGCGGACCGGCCGCCCTCGCCGCATGGGTCGACGCCGCCAAGGCAAAAAAGTAGGCGGACCGCACGAAAACGCGCCGGCCTAAACCGGCTCGATCAGCATCAGCAGGCGCTCGTGGCCGGGCCGGTCTGCGTTGGCTAACAGCAGATCGCGAATCATGTGGCGATATTCCGGAGGTGTCTCCAACTTTCCGAGCAGGGCAGCCATCATGGTGGAGTCCAACTTGGCTTCCTGGATTGCGATGGCGCGGTCTTCCGGCGAAAGAATTTTCAGATTCCACCCGAACTGCATGATTCGAAGAAGGTTTTCCAGCGGGACCGGGCCCTGGTCGGTGACGGGGAGTTCCTGTTGGATCGCGCGGGCTTGCCTCAGGAACCCCGCGGGGATGGCGGAGTGCTCGGGGCCCGAATACACGGCATCGCTGAAAGTTGAGTTCGCGTTCAGAAATTCCTCGGCGAATCGGATCAGGTCGGGGGCCGGGTCCTCGTCCGCATGCGAGTCCAGCGCGTAGATCCGATCCTCCTCATCTTCTTCCCATTCCTCCTCTTCAAGCGAGCCCTCTTCCGCGGAGACGATGTAGTCAAATCCGTCCGGCCCGAGCTTGTTGGTGAGGACCGAGAGGATGCGTTCGGCCTGGTCGCGGGTTTCCGCCGGGCCTTGCGTGTAGAACGGCTTGCCGTCCTTCCCGTAGGCGAACGGCTCCGCGCAGTCGGCGGGGTCGATCCCGCCGAAGACCCGGGCCCCTTTTTTGAAGTCGGGGTGGGGCAGGAATCCGAGCGCCTTTGCGTAGGCGACCGCCCCTTCGACCAGCTTGCGGCCGGAGGCGCCGGGACGCGGGGCCGGGACGTTGGATTCGAATGCCTCCGCCAGGAAGTCCGCAAATTCCGCTTCGGAGTAAGTTTCGAAGAAGGCATTTTTCACGCCGAGGCAGAAGATATCGACAAGGAATACGCCCGTCTCGACGCGCCCGCCGCTCTTGCGGCGGCAGACGGCCACCGTGCCGATCCCCTGCTCGAAGAGGCAGTCGTCGAAATACGATTCCGTTGCGGGCATGCGGATCAGATCAGCTCATCGGGGTTGTAGTGTTTGAAAGCGAGGGGATTTTTCGACGAGGGCCCCTCGAAGGGGATCCGGGAGATATCGGGAAATGCGTTCATAGGAGGCGGGATTTGATCACGCCCCCCGCAAGTTGACAAGGGGGACGTTGCCGCCCGCGGCCGCCGGGCCGCCGCAAACCCCGCGCTTGCGGCACGGCAGGTTCATCCTGTAAACCATCCCTGCCCATGAGCGCCTCCGCCCCAATCGCCGAAGACATCCGCACCGTTGACCGGATGCTCAACCTCTGGCTCCCGAAGGAGTCCGCCAAACCCGTCACGATCCACCGCGCGATGCGCTACAGCGTTTTTGCCGGTGGCAAGCGGATGCGGCCGGTCCTCTGCCTTGCCGCAGCGCGGACGTGCGGGATCCGCCGGGCAGCCGACGCCCTTCCCGCCGCGTGCGCGGTCGAGTGCGTGCACACCTACTCCCTCATCCACGACGACCTGCCGTGCATGGATGACGACGACCTGCGGCGGGGGCGGCCGACCTCTCACAAGGTCTTTGGCGAGGGGGTTGCCGTGCTGGCAGGCGACGCCCTCCTCACCGCCGCGTTTGAGATCCTTGCTCGGATGCGGCCCACCGCGCGCCACTCGCTGGCGGACTGCGTCACCGAGCTTTCCCGGGCGGCCGGAAGCCGGTTTCTCGTCGGCGGGCAGGTCGCCGACCTCGAGGGCGAGGGCAAGAGCCTCTCGCCTGGCGACCTGCGGTTTATCCACCGTGGCAAGACGGCCGCCATGATCATCGCCAGCCTCAAGCTGGGCGCCATGTCGGCCAATGCCACCCCGCGCGCCCTGGGAATCCTCGAGGAGTTCGGGGACCACCTTGGGCTGGCGTTCCAGGTCATCGACGACATTTTGGACGTCACCCAGACCAGCGAGAAGCTGGGAAAAAGCGCCGGGAAGGATGCAAAAGCCGGAAAGCTGACCTACCCCGCGCTCCTCGGACTGGAAGCCTCCAAAAAGGAGGCCGGACGCCTCACAGAAAAAGCCCTCGCCTCGCTGTCGCCGCTCGGCGAGCGTGCGCAGCCACTCCGCCACCTCGCCGAAACCCTTCTCAGAAGAACATCGTAAAGAATTCCAACCAACCTTGCCGCCGCCATGAAGCATGCTTTCCTCACCCTCTTCCTCGCCGTATCCCTGCATGCGGCGGACCCCGTCGAATTCCAGGTCGGGGCATTTTCGTTCGAAAGGCCCCAAGGCTGGCAATGGATCGTCCCGTCATCCCCCATGCGCAAAGCCCAGCTCGCCGTCGCCTCGGGCGACGCCGCGGCCGAGGTCACATTTTTCCATTTTGGCGCAGGCCAGGGTGGCGGGGTCCAAGCCAACGTGGACCGCTGGTTCGGCCAGTTTCAGGATGCGACCACCGGCCAGGAGCGCGAGACCTCCTCCGCGACCCCGCTCACCATTGTGCGGGCGCGCGGCACATTTCAGAGCGGGATGCCCGGCGGCCCCACCACCCCGATGACCGGCTATGCCCTGCTCGGGGCAATATTGGAAAGTCCAGAGGGGGATGTCTTTGTGAAAATGACCGGTCCAGCCGCAACGGTCGATGCGGCCAATGATGCGTTCCTCGGGATGGTTCGCAAGGCGGCAGCCCGGTAGCTCCTCAGAGCCCACCCATGCGCGCCCTCCTTCTCGCCCTCGGAATCCTGACCGCAACCACGGCCTGCGGGGCGGAGGCGCTGCGCGTCGGCATCCACGACAAGCCCCCGTTTGCCATCAAGACCGCGGAGGGCGGATGGGAGGGGCTCGGAGTCGATCTGTGGAAGGCCATCGCCCTGCAGGCCGGCCTCCAGTTCGAGTTTGTCGAGATGCCCTACCAGGAAATCATCCCGGCTGTTGCTGAGGGCCGTCTGGAGCTGGCCGTCGGGGAGTTCTCCGTCACCGCACCTTCGGAGGAGCTCATCAATTTCACTCAGCCCTTCATCCAATCCTCGATCGGGGTCGCCATCCGCCATGGCAGCTGGCACCCGGACTGGATGAGCATCGCCCGCGACTTTTTCAACTGGACGCTCCTCCAGGTGGTGGCCCTGATCGGCATCGGGCTGGTCATCGTGAGCGCGCTGATCTGGGTCTTCGAGCGCCATCACGAGGTGGGGCACTTCCGCGGCCGGCTCTCCGGGTTCGGTTCCGCCCTCTGGTTCTCGCTCGCAACCATGACGACCGTCGGCTACGGGGACAAGACGCCGGCCACCTTCTGGGGCCGCCTCACCTCGATGATCTGGATGCTCTCCGGCGTCCTGCTCGTCGCCGGCCTGACGGCTGCCGTCGCATCCAGCGTGGCTGCTGCCCGGATGAACGAGATGATCTCCCGCCCCGGCGATCTCTACCGCGTGTCCTGCGGCGTCCTCCGCGGCTCGGTCGCCGAGCAGTATCTCCGCCATCGCGGCATCCCCTCCCAGGGGTTCGACACCATCGAGGCCGCCCTGAAGGAGCTCTCCGATGGAAAACTCCAAGCCGTCGTCACCAACAAAATCTCCCTCCAATACCTCGCCGTCACCCTCCCACACAAGGACCCCCGCATCCGTTTCGCTGTCTCCAACCTCGGCTTTAACGAAATTTTTATGGGCATCCCCGTGCGCCCCGACCTCCCGCAGTTTGAAGCCATCAACCTGGCGCTGCTGAGCACGATCTCCTCCCCGGACTGGGAAAAGGCCGTCCGCCGCTGGCTGGGGCCCTAGCAGGCAGCCGGCGGCTCTTCTTCCCTTTAAAGGGGCACAGATTTGCATTGAAGCGTGACAGGTTCCGTGCGTGATATATTCCTACACCTTATGAAACCATCCTCGATGATCGTTACGGGCTGTGTGCTTGCCGTCGCATTGGCAGCATGTGAGCAGAGCGAACAAAGCAACTCGAACGCCGGCCGCAACCGGTTCGGCTACCGGGGAACGTCGGGCAACGCCACCCAAACCCAATTTGCGACCCCGACCCCCACCCCGGATGCCTACACGACGCCCACGCCTCCTCCGGAGGAGACCGTCAGCGCCACTCCGACCCCCACGCCCGCTCCGGCGTCCGTCACCCCGGCGAGGGAGATCGCCTACGGGACGCCCGTCCCCGGAAAACCCGGCTTTGTCACCAGCCCGCACTCTCCGTATGCCGGGTATGTGGACGTCCGCGGGTTTCCTCCCGGCACCGAGGTGAAATGCCCCTACTCGGGCAAGATTTTTCTCGTTCCCTGAGCCGGAAAGTTGCGATTCTGGGCCCCGGGTTGATTGGCGGATCGCTGGGCATGGCGCTGCGGCGCGGCGCGGATCCTTGGGAGGTGTCGATGTGGACCCGTCGCGCCGAGTCGATGCCCTTCGCGGAGGAGGTGCTTCCCGGCTGCAGGATCTCGACGGACCTTGCGGCCGCCGTCGCGGGGGCGCAGCTCGTTGTGCTGTGCACCTCCCCCACTGCGATCGAGCAATCCGGCGGGCGCCTGGCAGCCCTCCTGCCTGAAGGAACTCCGGTCACAGATGCCGGCAGCGTCAAGGTGCGGATTGTGGGCGCACTGGAGCAGGCCCTTGGCGGGCGGTTTGTCGGGGCGCACCCCATGGCCGGATCCGAGCAGACCGGGATCGCCTCCGCCCGTGCGGACCTCTTCGATGGGGCCGTCTGTATCCTCACCCCGACCGGGGGCACGGATCCCAAGGCCCGGGAAGCGGTCAGGCAATTGTGGGTTGAGGCTGGGTGCCGGATCAAGGAAATGTCCCCTGCCATGCACGATGCGGCGATCGCGCGGATCAGCCACCTGCCCCATGCGGCGGCGGCGGCCTTGGTCCATGCGGCGCTGGCTCCCAACCGGGATGCCGCCGAATTGGCGGGCAGCGGCTACCGCGATTCGACCCGCATCGCCGCAGGCCCCGAAGCCCTGTGGGCGGAAATCCTCCTCGAGAACCGGAAGGAAGTCGCCTCCGGTATCGCCGACCTCCAGGGGAATCTGGATGCCATCCGGCTGGCTCTGCTCAGCGGGGACCGGGGAGCCATCGAGGCCTTCCTTGGTGCCGCAAGAACTCTGCGCTGCGAAAAAGCCCCATGAAAACGCCGGCACGGAATCCCGTCCTCAAAGTCCGCCGGGGGCCCCGCATCGAGACGGAGATCACCGTGCCGGGGGACAAAAGCATCTCTCACCGCGCGGTCCTGCTCTCGGCAATTTCCAACGGAACCTGCAAAATCACCAATTTTCTGGAGGGGGAGGACTGCCGGAGCACGGCGGCCGCGATGCGCCAGCTCGGCGTGAAGATTGAGAACCCGGAGCCGGGAACGGTCATCGTGGAAGGAAACCGGGGAGCCTTTTCCCAGCCGGAGGGAGACATCGATTGCGGGAATTCCGGGACGACGATGCGCCTGATGGCCGGGCTGCTCTCGCCGCAAAAATTCTGCTGCCGGATGACCGGGGACGCCTCGCTTTCGAAGCGCCCGATGAGGCGGGTGATCGAGCCGCTTCAGGAGATGGGTGCGCGGCTGCGTGCGGAAGGGAGCAACCAGTGCCCTCCGCTGGTGGTGGAGGGGGGGGCGCTCGAAGGCATCACCTACCGGCTTCCGGTGGCCAGCGCGCAGGTCAAGAGCGCCGTCCTGCTGGCCGGGCTCTTTGCCAGGGGCACCACGACGGTCATCGAGTCCGCCCGCTCGCGCGACCACACCGAGCGGATGTTCTCCTATTTTCTCATCCGTCTTCACCGCGAGGAGGTCTGGCAGGGCGAAGCGCTGGTCGGGCGCCACCTCAAGGAGATCCGCCTGACGCTCGAGGGGGGGCAGATCCCCGAGTCGCGCGATTTCCATGTCCCCGGGGATATCTCAAGCGCGGCTTTCTGGATGGTCGCCGCGGCGGCGCAGCCCGGCTCCCGGCTGCTCGTGAAGGATGTCGGACTCAACCCGACCCGCACGGGCATCATCGATGTCCTCATCCGCATGGGCGCCCGGATCCGCGAGGTCGTCGAGACCCACGACCATGCCGAGCCGCTGGGCTCAATCGACGTCAAGGGCTGCCAGCTCCGGGCCACGGAGGTAAGCGGTGCCGAAATTCCCAACGTGATCGACGAGATCCCGATCATTGCGGTGGCGGCTGCGCTGGCCCGCGGCACGACCGTGATCCGCGACGCCAAGGAGCTTCGCGTGAAGGAAACCGACCGCATTGCCGCCGTCGCCACCAACCTCCGCGCCATGGGCGCCGCCGTCGAGGAATTCCCCGACGGAATGGCGATCACCGGAGGATCCCCGCTCAAGGGCGCCCGCCTGAAAAGCTTTGGGGACCACCGGATCGCCATGGCATTTGCCGTCGCCGGTCTCTTCGCCAAAGGGGACACCCTCATCGAGGATATCGACTGCATCCCCACCTCCTACCCCACGTTTTTTGAGACCCTGAAAAAGATCCAGAAAGGCGCCGGCGTCGGGCGCCCGACGCCGGTCATTTCGTCTCTGCAGCCCAAATCCCGGCGGCGCACCAAAACATGACCGTCATCGCGATTGATGGGCCCGCCGCGTCGGGCAAGAGCAGCGTCTCGCGCCGCCTGGCGAAGCGCCTCGGCTTCGCCTACGTCAACTCCGGCAGCATGTATCGCGCGGTCACCTGGGAGGTCCTGCGGCAGGGGGTCGATACCACCTCTCCGGAGGGCGTTGCCGCCGCGCTGGACCGCGCAGAGATCGCCTGCGGGATCGACGATGGCAACGAATCGTTCATCCGGATCAACAGCGGCACCCCCGACGCGGCCCTCCGCGACAGCCGCGTCAACCTCCACGTCTCGCTCGTCTCGGCGGTTCCCGCCGTGCGCGAGCTGATTTCCTCCCGCCTCCGCACCCTCGCATCCCGCGCGCCGGTCGTCATGGAGGGGCGCGACATCGGGACGGCCGTCTTTCCCGAGACGCCCTACAAATTCTACCTCGACGCGTCCCCGGAAATCCGCCAGAAGCGCCGGGAGGCCGAGGGCGGAGCCGACCAGATCGCCGCCCGGGACAAGCTGGACTCCTCGCGCAAGGCCGCCCCTCTCAAAATTGCTGCGGACGCCCGCGTCCTGGACACCTCGCTCCTCACGCTCGAAGGCGTCGTGGACGCGATCCTCACGATCCTTCGCCCGCTCGGAATCCTTCCGAAATGAGCCTCATCTACAACATTTTCTACAACCTTGCGAAGCTGCTCGCCCGGCTGTGCTTCGGGATGCGGATCGTCCACCCCGAGCGCATGCTGGAGAGCGGACCGCTGATCCTTGCTGTCAACCACACCAGCTTTTTTGACCCCCCCCTGGCCGGGATCTGCAGCCGGCGCGGCGTGTATTATCTGGCGCGCAAGACGCTCATGAAGTGGCCGTTTTTCGGCCCGCTCTTCCCCGCGATGAACGTGATCCCCGTCGAGCGCGACGGCAACGACATGTCGGCCCTGCGCGAGGTGATCAAGAAGCTCAAGGAGGGCAACGGGGTCGTGCTGTTCCCCGAGGGCACCCGCTCGAAGGACGGCCACCTCCAAGCAGGCCGGGCGGGGATCGGGCTGGTGATCGCCAAGACCGGCGCCCCCGTGCTGCCCATGCGGATCTTCGGCGCGTTTGATGCCTTCCCCAAAGGTGGAAAACGCCTGCACTTCCCGCGGATCACCGTCGTCCTGGGCCAGCCGCTTTTCTTTTCCCGCGAGGAAGTTTCCTCGGGCGACCGCAACACCTACCAGCGGCTCAGCGACCGCGTGATGGAGGCCATCGCTGCCCTGAGGCTCCCATGAGCGCGATTTCCGCAAGGGGGATCGTGAAGCGTTTCGGCGGCCTGACCGTCCTCCCCGGCATCGACCTCGAGATCGGCTGCGGTGAGCTTTTTGCGCTTCTCGGGCCGAACGGAAGCGGAAAGACCACCCTCTTCCGGATCCTGACGACCCTCATTTCCCCGGATGCCGGCACGGCGGTTGTGGGAGGGTTCGATGCCGTCCGGTCGCCTTCGGACGTGCGCGCAAAGATTGGCGTCGTCTTCCAGTCCCCAAGCCTCGATAAAAAGCTGACCGCCCGCGAAAACCTGTCCTACGGTGGAGCGCTCTACGGAATGCACGGCCCGGCCCTCCGTTCCCGCATGGCCGAGCTGTCCGCCGCTCTGCGCCTGGATGAGAAGCTCGATGCCCTGGTTGAGACGCTTTCCGGCGGCCAGCAGCGGCGGGTCGAGATCGCCAAGTGCCTGCTCACCCGGCCTGAAATCCTGCTCCTGGATGAGCCATCGACCGGGCTGGATCCCTCGGCCCGAATGGACCTCTGGGCGCTGATCGCCAGCCTCCGTGCCGCCCACGGAATGACGGTCGTGTTCACCAGCCACCTGATGGACGAATCCTCCCGTGCGGACCGCGTCGGCATCATGAGCGGCGGCCGGCTGGTTGCGATCGATCGCCCGGCCAACCTCCTTGCCGGGGCGGGGCCGGAAGTCCTCCGCGTCTCAACCGGCGATGTGGCCGCCGTCGGGGCGTTCCTGAGCAGGGAGTGCGGGCTCGCCCCCCATGCCCTGGAGGGGGAGGTCCGGGCCTCTGCGCCGGATGCCCACGCCACTGCCCGCCAGGTCGCGGCCGCCCTGCCCGGCGCGGTGGAATCCACCACCGTCTCCAAGCCCACCCTGGAGGATGTCTTCCTCTTTAAAACCGGAAAGCGTCTCAATGAGTAGCACCCACCTCTGGAGGCCCGCGGCCGCGCTCTGGCACCGGGACGTCGTCCGCTTCCTGCGCCAGAGGAACCGGATCTTCAGCGCGCTCGTGACGCCCCTCGTCTTCTGGGTCCTCCTCGGCGCGGGGTTCAGCCCGTCGTTCCGCCCGGAAGGCGACGGGGGCGTCTCCTACCTGACCTACTTTTTTCCCGGGACGCTGGTGCTGATCATGCTCTTCACGGCGATCTTCTCGACGATCTCGGTGATTGAGGACCGCCGCGAGGGGTTCCTGCAGGGGGTGCTGGTCGCGCCGGTTTCCCCCGGTGCCATCGTTCTCGGAAAATTTCTTGGCGGCACGACGCTGGCGGTCGGGCAGGCGGTTTTGTTTTGTGTGCTGGCCCCCTTTGCCGGCGTCTCGTTTCCGCTGCACCTTCTGCCCGCGCTGGCGGCGGCCTTCCTCTTGGTGGCCTTCAGCATGACGGGCCTTGGGTTTCTGGTCGCGTGGCCGATGGATTCCACCCAGGGCTTTCACGCGATCATGAATGTTCTTCTCATGCCGCTCTGGATGGTTTCCGGGGCGCTTTTCCCGCTTCCTGCGGGTGGGGCGATCGGGTGGATCGGGGCGATCAACCCGGTGACCTACGGGGTTGCGGCCATCCGCCATTCACTCGGCGGGCAGCCGCTGGAGGGGGCGCCGCCGCTGGGGCTTTCGCTGCTCGTGACCCTTGGGTTTTGCGTTGCGACATTCGCCCTCTCCAGCCTGCTGGTCGCCCGGCGCAGAAAGGTCGCATGAGCCTGCTGGAGCGCCTTGACCGCGAAGTCGTGGTGGCCGACGGGGCCATGGGGACGCTCCTCATCGCGCGCGGGGCCGCCCCGGGGTCCTGCCTCGAGGCCCTCTGCCTCGAGGCTCCCGATTCCGTCGCCCAGGTCCACCTGGACTATGCCTCCGCCGGAGCGAAGATCGTCCGCACCAATTCCTTCCGCGCCAACGCCGCCGCGCTCGCCGCGCACGGGCTCCACGGGCACGTCAACGAAATCAACTGGCAGGCCGCCCAGATCGCGCGCCAGGCGGTGAAGGGCCTCGGCGTCACCGTCGCCGGAAGCGTGGGGCCCATCGGCCCCGCAGCGCTTTCCTGCAAGGAAAAAGACGAGGTCTTCCGCACCCAGATCGGGGCCCTGCTTGACGGCGGGGCCCAGATGATTGTCTTCGAAACCTTTCAGGACGTGGACGAGCTCCTCCTTGCGCTGGAGGTCAAGTATTCCCTCCACCACTGTCCGGCGCTCTGCTCGATGGCCTTCGGGGACGACGGCCGCCTCCCGGATGGCACATCGGCTGCCGAGGCCTTCGCACGCCTCCGCGATGCCGATGCGGAAATCCTCGGGATCAACGGCACGAATGGCCCGGGGCCCCTGGAGGAGATTTTCCGAAGCGCTCCGGGCGGCGGTCTTCCGATGGCAGCCTTTCCCAATGCCGGGCTCCCCGACGTTTCTTCCGGCCAGGCCCGCTACGGCCTCTCCCCCGAAGCCTTCGCCACGGCCTCCCTTCGCCTGGCCGCGCTCGGCGCCCGGATCCTCGGAGGCTGCTGCGGCACCACCCCCGCCCATACCGCGGCTGCGGCAGAGGTCCTGAACCAACCCTCCAGGGAACAGGGCGTCGCTTGAGCAAACCCGCTCCCCCGGCAACCTGCTGAACCCTACTGGGGCTTCAGGTTCTTTCTGATCTCGTCCACGGCGGTTTTCGGGCGGAGGGCCGGCTTTTTTCCGAGGTCGTGGTGATCGACGTCGTCCGGGACGCCGGCGGCGTTGACAAGCGCCTCCTCCTCGGGGGGGAGGAACGCTTTGAACCGCTGCTTGTCAATCGCCTTCATGTAGGCCTCGTGCGCCGACACGTGCCCGGCGACGAGCTGCTCCCAGATCGCATCATCCATGAACTGCATGCCCTCCCCCTTGCCTCCGACGATGACGTCCTGCAGCTTCTGGGTCGCGCCCTCGCGGATGATGGCCGAGACGGCGTTGTTGACGACGAGGATTTCGTTGACGGCGACGCGCCCGCTGACGTCGTGGCGCTTCATCAGAAGCTGGGCGACCACCCCGCGCAGCGAGGCCGCCAGCATCGTGCGCACCTGCGCCTGCTGGTCGCTCGGGAACACGTCGATCATGCGGTCCACCGTCTTGCGGGAGTTGTTGGTGTGGAGCGTGCCGAAGACCAGCAGGCCGGTCTCGGCAGCGGTGAGGGCGAGCGAGATCGTCTCAAGGTCGCGCATCTCACCCACCAGAACAATGTCGGCGTCCTCGCGCAGGGCGGCCTTGAGGCCCACGGGGAACGAGGGGGCGTGCTCGGGCACCTCGCGCTGGGTGATGATGCTCATCTTGTTGCGGTGGACGAACTCGATCGGCTCCTCAATGGTGACAATGTGGCGGGAGAAATTCGAGTTGATGTAATCGATCAGGGCCGCGAGCGTCGTGCTTTTTCCCGAGCCTGTTGGCCCGGTGACCAGGACGATGCCGCCCCGCATGTGGCCGAACGTCTTGATGACCGTCGGGACGCCCAGCTCCTCGAGGGTCTTGATTTTTGTGGGGATGATCCGGAAGACGGCGCCGTAGCCGTTCGTCTGCTTGAGGTAGTTGCACCGGAAGCGCGTGTCCTCGTTCATCTCGTAGGCAAAGTCGAGGTCCCCGGTCTCCTCAAATTTCTGCCAGCGGCGGTCCCCGGCGATCTCATGGAGCATGAACGCCATCTCCTCGTGCGTGAGCGGCTCGTCGCGGATCGGCGCAATCTCGCCGTGGCGGCGCACCTTCGGCGACTGGCTCTGGGCCAGGTGAAGATCGGAGGCTCCCGAGTCGATGAGGATCTGAAAAAACTGGTCGATGTAAGCCATGTTCAGAGGTGTCCGGTGATCTGCATCATCTGGGATTTGTGCTCGGCCCGGTAGACCGCCTCCTCGGCGGAGATCGTGCCGGCCTCAAAAAGCGCCTGGAGCGAGTCGTCCATGAGCTGCATGCCCAGCTTGCGTCCGGTCTGGATGATGCCCGGCAGCATGAACGTCTTCGACTCGCGGATCACGTTGCCGACGGCAGGCGTGTTCATCAGGATTTCGATGGCGAGGGCGCGCCCGGTGCCGTCGGCCCGGGGGACCAGCTGCTGGGAGATCACGCCTCGGAGGGATTCGCTGACCATGATGCGGATCTGGTCGCGCTGGTCGGTGGGGAAGACGTCGAGCACACGGTCGAGGGTTCGCGCCGCGTTGCTGGTGTGGAGGGTTCCCAGCACGAGGTGGCCGGTCTCCGAGGCGGTGATCGCCAGCTGGATCGTCTCAAGGTCGCGCATTTCGCCAACCATGATGACGTCCGGGTCCTCGCGAAGGGCCCCGCGGAGGGCGTTGCCGAACGACTTCGTGTGGGTGTGGACCTCGCGCTGGGTCACGTGGCAGCCCTTCGACGGGATCACGTATTCGATCGGATCCTCCAGCGTGATGATGTGGTCGCTGCGGTCGCGATTGATCTCATCCACCAGGGCGGCCAGGGTCGTGCTCTTGCCGCTGCCGACCGACCCGGTGACGAGCACCAGCCCGTTCTGATATTGGGTCAGCAGCTTGAGCTGGGGGGGCAGGCCAAGCTCGTCCATCGAGCGGACCACATTGTTGATGATGCGGAAAACGAGGTCGTATCCGGTGCGCTGGCGCACGACGCTCGTGCGGAAGCGGCCCAGCGCGTTGGCGTAAGCGAAGTCGACATCCCCCCGCTCGGCGAGCTGGTGCTTCTGCTTGTCGTCCAGGAACCCCATGGCAAGGCGCTCGGTGTCCTCCGCCGTCAGGGCCGGGGCTCTCCTCCAAATCGGCTCCAGAAGCCCGAAGCGCCGCCAGATCGGCTTCGAACTGACGCTCAGGTGAATGTCCGATGCGCCGGACTCCTTGCCGACCATCAGGTATTGGTCCACATGGTCCAGCGTGTGGACGTCGTGCTCGCTGACAACTTCGATCTCGGGGGATTCCTGACTCACAGGAGCACGGGTTTAGCAGCCCCGCTGCCGCGGGCCAAGACAATCTTGCAACCGTTCCTCAGGCGGGGAGGACGGAAAAAAGCTCCCGGATTTTCGGGATCCGGCTGGTGGGCGGCCGAGCTGATCGGGGTGATGGGCTACTTGGCCGCTGGGATGGGCTCGGGCGGGGTGAGGGCCTTCGAGAGCGAGGCGAGGCCCTTGTATTTTTTGCCGGTCTTTTTGACCATGCCCCGGGAGACAAGGTTTTGCAGTTTTTCGTAAGCCCGGAGGCGGAGCATTTCTTCGCCGCCGCTGGCCGCATTGCGGGCGCGAAGGCGTTCGTGGACCACGTCAAAAAGCTGCTTGAACTCGAACGAGCTCTTTTTGGACAGCACAGCGACTAATTCCTCGGTGACCAAGTCGGGGAGGCGACGGGAGAACGCACTTTTCCGTTGCATAAGCATAAGACCACCAAACTAACACGCACTTTTCCGCTTGGCGAGCCAATTTTTCACATCTGTCGGCGACGGAACAAAAGTGGAAAACAGAGACGGAACAAAAGTGAACTGAGAAATCAGAGGGAAAAGTGGCCGAGAATGGTTGGCCAGATGCGGTGCGGCTTGTCCTCGAGAACCCAGAGTTTGGAAAATGGGTGGAAAAGGACGGTGACATGTTTTTTGAGGGTTGGCGTGATCTGGTAAGCCTTTCCGTCAAACTCGATGGTGGAGTCGTTGTAGACTCTGCGGGTGGAACGTAGGGAGAGGTGGAGATCGAGCAGTGTCAGGGCGGGAGGTGGACTTAAGGGCCCGGAGGGGGATTTGTGGGATCTGGCGTAAACATCGGCCGGCACTTGCTTTGTGGGGGAATGGAAGGTGGCATTTTGGCGCTGGATTTCCATCTGGAGGACTTGGTTTGCCTCATGGAAGGAGCTGACCTTTGCGTGTGCCAGGAGCGTGACCAAGCGGCGTTGGAAAGTGCCGAATCGGCGTTCGATTTTGCCTTTTGCTTG
>Ga0247844_1003571_pt1 | contig 22518 bp, 16 predicted proteins | sample LaCtaG_FD_192421 | JGI IMG/M metagenome (GOLD analysis project Ga0247844, IMG submission 192421) | Freshwater microbial communities from meromictic Lake La Cruz, Castile-La Mancha, Spain - LaCruzMarch201714.5m_1 | ecosystem: Environmental > Aquatic > Freshwater > Lake | place: Spain: Castile-La... | reverse complement strand
AAGTTTAACGCCCACAACTGATAGAAATTGGGCTTCGTTTAATTTTAAATCGTTGTAATTCTGCATAATGTTTGCAAAGTAACAACTTTTATATCATATAATTATAACTTATATAACAACTATTAAACGGAGGTTGAATACAATTATCCCCTGGTAGTGCTAATAGAAGAAGGTGATATGACAATTGCCTTGTAAAAATGACGTTTTCACACAACTATTGCCTTGTATAAATATATATTAATCTTGTTTATTGCCTTGTAAAAACAATAAAGTTGTTTACCTGCTATCTCTTCTTTACGTTTTTTTTACGAGCAATATCCCGAATTACATCTGATTGCAGCTGGTTCACTTTTGGAGTTTGCATTGTCAGAACTTCCATCTTATGGAGTAGGGCGGGTAAGTTCAATATTTCTTTATCCTTTTTCATTTGCCGAATTTTTACGGGCTGCAAATGCAGAACTACTTCGCAAAACCATTACTGAGGCTTCACCAAAAAAGCCTTTACCAGAAGCGATACACACAAAAGCATTGGAATTGTACAAACAGTTTTTGGTGTTGGGTGGTATGCCAAAGGTTATTTCCAGTTACTTTTCAGGTGGAGATTTATTGTCCTGCCAGCGTGTACTCGATGGTTTGATTTCTGCTTACGAAGACGATTTCACAAAATACAAAAAGAGAGCTTCGCCATTGCTTATACGTATGGTTTTCAGATCAGTTGTAGAGCAAAATGGACAAAAATTTGTATATAATAAAGCTTTGCCAGATGCCAATCAAATACAGGTAAAAGATGCGCTAGAACTTTTAACTATGGCAGGTCTGATTATTCCAGTCAAACATAGTGCTGCCAATGGAGTCCCATTAGGAGCAGAGATTAATCCAAAGATGCGGAAATTTATCGTTTTTGATTCCGGTATTTTTCAACGTATTTTGGGTTTAAAACTATCTGATGTGTTACTAAAAAATGATTTTGAGTCCATAAATAAAGGTGCTCTTGCCGAATTAAATGTTGGGCTGGAATTAATAAAATCTGCATCATGCTACCAGCGACAAAATCTTTATTATTGGCATCGTGAAGCCAAAAGTAGTAATGCTGAGGTTGATTATATAATTCAGATAGGCTCACAAATTTTACCAATAGAAGTAAAAGCGGGAACTAAAGGAAGTATGCAGAGCCTTAGAATCTTCATGGATTTAAAACATACAGAGAAAGGAATTCGAATATCTCAAGAGAATTTTTCAACCTATCAAAATATTGAGGTCTATCCTCTTTATGCAGTTGCCAATCTCCAAGAATAATCAATAATTCTTCAAACCCATTTTTAATTACCTAATATACTCAGACACCACCGAAAAAAAAGAATGCCCGAAAATCTTACATTTTCCGAGCATTCTTTCTCAACCTTAAAAAACTAAACTTATAGCTTCAACAGCTTAACATTTAAAATCTGAGCATTTACTTGCAATTGTGCAATATAGCATCCTGCACTCAATGCTTCCAAATTTGTATACTGCATCGGTTTATTTATTGATAAAACTTTCAGTCCAGATAAATGATAGATAGCCATTGACTGAACGCTTTCGGGATGCAAAAGTTCCAGTTCGTTTTTAACTGTTGTTGATCGTAAAAAAGACGAAGCATTCATTCTGGTTTCAATGGTTGTAGTTAACCCTTGCACCTGTAAGGATGATTTGGCACTTAAAGCTCCATGTTCCGATACAGCCATTATTTCGTACAAACCATTACTTGCATTTATCGATGTAGCTGTTATTTGCTGTGCGAAAACGCCATCTTTAAGTATTACATAGCATACAGCACCTTCAGTTGCATCCCAACTCAAAGTATTGGTGTTTAAACTTAAATTGGTGGGTGCCGATGTTTGTTCTGTTTTTAAAGATGCGTCCCACGAGTCGCCTCCACTTAACACATTAGCAAGCGTGTAATCTGCTGCTTGTTGTGTTGTAAGTACTGCCGTTGGGCTACTGCCGGTAATTAGAGTACTATTACCATCAGTATATGAATATGCTGTGTTTCTGCTCGTTAAAGCCACCGGATTATTGGATGCATTTACGGTATTATATTCGGCAAAAAGTGCAGGTATGGTACTCATACTTCCCCATGCTCCTGCCGAGGCAAGGATAATCATTTTGGTATTCAAATAAACAGCGCGAGGCGAGTTTTGCCAAGGTCGACCCAGATTGTAAATACCATCCTGCGAACTGGCTCCATCTATGGTACAATTATTAAAAACATAACCATAAGCATTGCCAGTAGTGGTCGATGGGGCTACTATTACGTTGGCTGTGGACCTATCTTGCACATAGAGCAGGGTGTTTTCGAAAAAGCAAACGCCATTACCAAAAATAAAATCAACTGAACCACGAATATCGCAATTCAAATAATACTGACGATCGCCACCTGTATTTGACGTTAAATGTGTGTCCTGATAACCAATCAACTTTATGTTTTTAAACACTGCTTTGTCGGCATACACTTTGAGCGCTACGGCCTGTCCGGCATTAACGCCAGCTGTGTTTTGCATAGTCATGTTTTCGCAATAAAAATTATCGGCCATAATTTCAACTGTTTGGCAGGTAGAAGTAGTATAGCCGCCTGTCCCACTGCGTCGGTCACCGGTAATGATCACGCCACTCTGACTTTGACCAATCAGACTTACTTGGTTTTTGGTTTCCGCAAGCGTTGGATATTCGTTGTACGTACCATTTTTTACAAAAATAAGATAAGGAGTGGCATTGTTAAGCGGTACAGCATCAAAAGCCGACTGAATAGTAGTTCCATTACCCGAACCATCCTGCGCCACCACAAAATTAAACAGTCGTGGCGTTGCTGCTGGCTTGGCTTTGGTTGTAAAACTAAGCGTAAAAGCCCCACACGGATTATTAAATGCATCTTTCAAAGCACCTGCAGGCATATTAAGTGTATAAGCAGTAGCATATTTTAAATTAGCGTAAGGTAAAGTTACATTTTTGCCAACAACAGCAGGCGTTAGCGTTTTTCCATCGAGCGTAACAGCTCCGGTTCCCAAACTTATATTTTCGCTGAAAACCAATTTAACACTGCCATTTATCACTACATCGGTAGCCGATGCTGCTGGCAAAGTTGAATTTACAGAGGGTGTTAAACCATCATCCACAGGTCCATTATTAGCAAAAGCAAAAACGTCAATATTGTAGAACCAAAGTTGAGCGCTATTGTACATCAATCGTAATCGGGTTGGAACCGACGATTGAGCCGCCGCTGTTTTAACCGTATTTTTATCGTTTGTACCCAAAATTACTGTTTCGATGGTGTTCCAGGTTGTGCCATCGCTTGCTAACTTCTGAATAAAATATTCCTGAGGCACTGTACCTCCACCCGATTGAATATAAAAGCTCATTTCGCCCACCGAAGGCAATTCCGGTAATTGCACGTAATTACATTTAAATGCATAAGTATAAGGCGATGCACTGCGAGCACTAGCGCTGGCAACACCTCCAAATTCAATGGGATAAGTATTTACTGTTTGTGTGATGGTACCAGCCGAACTTCCCGGAAATGTAGTAGCATCGGGTATAAAGCTCAACAATTGTGTACCTTTAGCATCCACCTCGGTTCGAAATGTAAAACTACTTTCTGCGTATGAATTTCCACTTAAATCAGTAATAGCATTGGTTGGAATTGTAACCGTATATTCGGTATCGTAAGACAATCCGCTGTAATTTATATAAATCAAATTTCCATTCGAAGCAGAGACAGCTGCTGTTATATTTTTGCTTCCCATACTAATTGTGGCTGAACCAGCCTGACAATTCTCGCTCATTACCAACGAAATAAATCCATTAACAGGCAATGCAGCACCATTTACAACTGACATGTTGGAGAGTGTTGGCAGAATGGTATCAGGTGTTTTGTAAGTGGCTGTTGTGGCCGAACCAGTGGGTGTGTTGGCACCGTTTTTAAAAGCACCAGCAGGTATTATTAAACCATATGAACTGTCGGTATTTAAGCCTGAATAATGAATAGTAACTGTAGCATTATTGATATTGATAGCCGACTCAGGAATGGTCACACCGCTCAATGTAATATCGCCTGTGCTGCGTGTAACATTTTCGGAATAAACTACCGTAATATCACCCGTAGTAGGAATTGTAGCATTATGTGCGGGAGTTAAGGAGCTTACTGTAGGCGGTATAGCAACTCCAGTTACCATACCCCAAATTTTCAGGTCGGTTAAGTAGGCATAATTACCCACTGATAGGTTAGTAAATTTGAGCGCCACATTGGTTTCGTTGAGTGTTAAGTTTACGGCTACGCCCGATGCTGTAGCCACTACGGTGCTATAAATAGCCACCCAATCGGCATCAGTAGCATTCTTTTTCCATACTTTAAAGCCTCTATTGCTACCCGTAGTGCATTCCACAAACCACATTTTGGTAACTGATGCCAATGGCGAAAGTTCAATGGACATGGTCCCTGAAGTGATTTCGGTATTTTTGGCCATTTTCAAATAACCTGCTGAGCACAAGGGATTGGCAACCGCTGAAGTAACATAACTTGCATTAGCAACCGTTATACCCCACAAGGAATAATTTAATGTTTCGTTGGAAATTAAAGTGGTTTTAGTAATAGTAGAAGTTGCTGCCGCTGCCGAAGCATTGATCCAGCTCTGAAAGTTTTCGTCGACTAAGAGTTGTTCGGATTGAGCTGATAAACTGAAAGCAGCAACAAGAAATAATGCAATTGCAAAAATTGACTTTTTCATAAAACACACGATTTAAAATTGAATTGCAAAGTAAATCCTATTTTAAAAAACGTATGTTCAATAATTGGTATTTTGTGTGGAGAAATTGACCAAATATGGGTACGATAAAGTAATGCCGCTCTTAATTATCACTTCGTTACTTCGTCGATTAAATAAAATATCGACTTAAAATTAATGCCGCTGTGTGTCTCCATACCTATTTCGCAGGTGCGACTGGTGGAATAACCTACTTTGCAATTCGCGGGTATTTGGTCTTTTAAATCTCGTTGTCCGTGGGCATTTAATTCGGGAACGGTAAAACCTCTATCGCCAGCAAAACCACAACAATTGCTTTCGACCATCACCACTTTATCGGCGCAAAGCTTGGATAAAGCCAGTAGTTTATCGGTCATATTAATTTTCTTTACGGAGCATACCGGGAATACGGTCACAACTTCCTTTTTACGAATAACTGGCATGCGTGGCATTACAAAATCGAGCATAAACTCAATGGGGTCGATTATTTTTAGAGCGGTATTGAAATGCTCTTTCGATGCCTGAAAACAAGGACTCATATCGTACAACACCTGCCATTTTCCGTTTTCCGAAGCGTTCATCAATGCAGCTTCCAGTTCGTCCGATTTTGCTTTGGCTTGTTCCATAAATCCTTTGCTCGAAAAAGGCATACCGCAACACAAATTCTCAACATTTTCGGGTATTAATACCGTGTAGCCAGCTCGCTGCAATAACTCAATGGTTTTTTCCATCAAAGCTGCTTCTTTCGGGTCGTATTTCTCCGATTTTCCCATGCTTCGGTTGATGCAGGAAGGGAAATATACCACCTTATTTTCATTGTTCGAAGGAACGCATTTTGGTACTTTTGGCGCACCGGCGGGCATTGATGGTGTCCACAAAGGAATAGCTCCTCCCGACAGTTTACGAGCAGTTCCGGCAATGGCCGACATGGATTTATTTCCCAAAACTTGTTGGAAAAGTGCCACCGTATCCAACGAAAAACGCATGGTAGCGGTTACTTTACCCATATTATTAGCAAGCACACCCGCCACTTTAAGACTCGTTTTGCCAACATGCTGCGCACGCCATTCTTTTACAAACGAGCCTGTATTGATTTTCACAGGACAAGCCAAAGCACACAATCCATCCACCGCACAGGTATCGTCAATCAAGTATTGAGCATCCTTTTTATATTGAGCTAATTCAATAGGATTCTCGTTCGTTTTTTCCAATCTACTAATTTCACGTGCCAGCACTATGCGTTGTCGAGGCGAAAGCGTTAAACCTTCGGCCACACAGTTTGGTTCACAAAAACCACATTCCATACATTTGTCAACTAGTTCACTTACTGCCGGTAATGGCTTCAGATTTTTCAAGTGTAAATCGGAGTCGGAATTGATTAAAACACCCGGATTGATAATATTTTGTGGATCGAAAATGGATTTAATCCGCTTCATTATCAGATAGGCCTTTTCGCCCCATTCCTTTTCGACAAATGGCGCCATATTACGCCCAGTACCATGCTCGGCCTTGAGCGAACCTTTGTATTTATCCACCACCAAAACAGCCAAATCGGCCATTAAACCAGCATAGCGCTTCACCTCCGCATCCAACGAAAAATCTTGCGAAAAAACAAAATGCAAATTCCCTTCGAGTGCATGTCCAAAAAGATAAGCATCGGAATACGCGTATTTTTTAAACAAAGCTTTTAAATCGATGGTTGCATCGGCCAAACTCTTGAGCGGGAATGCCACATCTTCGATAATAACCGTAGTGCCCGTTTTGCGCATACTTCCTACCGTTGGCAGTAAGCCTTTGCGTGCTTTCCAATTGAAATCGTAGTCCTTTTGGTTTGTTGTAAATTGGTAAGGAATTAGTGTGGCAATAGAGGCAATGGATTTTCTGATTTCCAATTGTTTATCGAGCAATTTGGCGGGGTCATTATCCCTACAATCGACCAATAACACGCAAGCACTCTCGGGCAAGGTTTTGAAATATGCGGGTGATTCAGGATCGCTTTCGACCGAACGAATGGAATCTCTATCCAACAATTCAACCGCTGAAACAGGCGACGACTTCAACAAATAAGTGGCATCACAAGCATCTTTTATGGTGTTGAAAATCATCATTGTACAAGACTTGTGTTTCTCTTCTGTCACAGTTTGAAGCGTAACATTGGAGATAAAACCAAGTGTACCTTCGGAGCCAACCATTAGGTGTTTGATTATTTCAATAGGGTCGTCAAAATCCACCAAAGCATTGATGCTATAGCCTGTGGTGTTTTTGATTTTAAATTTATCTTTTATAAGTTGAAAAAGCGCTTGGTCGGCTTTTATTTCGTCACGTAGATGCTCGATTTCGGAAATAATTTCGGGATGATTCTTTTTAAATGCGGCAATGCTATTTTCGTCGGCAGTATTAAGAATTACGCCATCGTAAAACACAAGTTTGATATTTGACAGGGTGCGATAGGCGTTTTGAGCTGTACCACAACACATTCCACTGGCATTATTGGCCACTATTCCACCTATCATGGCTGAGGCAATGGATGCAGGATCGGGACCAATTTTTAAACCCAAAGGTGCTAAAACCGAATTTGCTTTTGAACCAATAATTCCTGGCTCCAAGCTTATAAGCGAGTTATTATTGAATACACGATGGTTTTTCCAACCATGAGTAGCCACAATAAGTACAGAGTCGGTAATGGCCTGTCCCGATAAACTAGTGCCGGCAGCTCTAAAAGTTACAGCAATATTTAGCAATGATGCTTGCTTTAGAACCTCAGCAACTTCAACCTCGTTGTGTACCAAAATGACCAATTCGGGTATCAATCGGTAAAAACTAGCATCAGTCCCATAAGTCAACCTACGGGCTTTATCAATGATTATACGTTTTGAATCAATGCATTTACCCAAGCTCTCAACCAACTGTTTGAATTTCAACTCCATATAAATTGTAAATTTTACTATTTAGTGACTTGCAAAACTAGTAAAAAAACAACACAAAACCTACTCTATTTTACGAGCCAATCTGTAAACGGGAGGAGTTTCACCTTTACTCCTATCATTTGCCAGCATTTGTCCATTTTTTTAATTAGAGAAATATTTCTGTAATTATCACTCAAAATGCGTGGTTATTCAAAAATTATTTGGTACTTTTGTGCTCAAATTCTGCATGTTATTTTCAGCGCGGTTTAAGATCAAGAAAATCAATTTAAAAAAATTATAAATCAACACTTTATGTTTATAAAAACATAAAGGCTAATCATTTCATTTTTTTATGGCAAAGTATAAGTATATGACCGCCGAAGAGGCAGCTTGTTTTGTAAATCACAACGATATTGTTGGTTTTAGTGGCTTTACCCCTGCTGGAAGTCCAAAAGATGTACCAACTGCAATTGCTAAACGCGCTGAAGCTTTTCATGCCGAAGGTAAAGAATTTAAAATTGGTATTTATACCGGAGCTTCAACAGGTGACTCACTTGATGGCGCCTTGGCTCGTGCTAATGCCATTTTATTTCGCACACCTTACCAATCGAACAAAGACTTACGCACGGCTCTTAACTGCGACCGTGCTCCTTACTTCGACATGCATTTATCGGCATTAGCACCACATTTACGTTTTGGATTTATGCCTCGCCCTACTATTGCAGTGCTCGAAGCTTGCGACGTAACTCCTTATGGCGAAATATATTTAACTTCGGCTGTTGGAATTTCGCCAACAGTAGCTCACCTTGCCGACAAAATTATTATTGAGCTCAACCACAATCATCCCAAAGAATTACGCGGTTTCCACGATATTTTTGAACCACTTGATCCTCCTCACCGTTTGCCACTTACCTTAATGACGCCTTCGGACCGTATGGGAGTTCCTTATATCAAAGTTGATCCTAAAAAAATTATTGGTATTGTTGAAACATGGCGCGACGACGAAGTTGGTGGATTTACACCTACCGACGATGTTACGGATAAAATTGGACAAAATGTAGCTAATTTCCTGGCCAACGAAATTAAAACTGGTCGTATTCCTAAAGAGTTTCTTCCAATTCAATCGGGTGTAGGTAATATTGCTAATGCAGTAATGGCTTCGTTAGGTACAAATCAAGAAATTCCAACATTCGAAATGTATACCGAAGTTATTCAGGATTCTGTAATTGCACTTTTACGCAGCGGCAAAATCCGTTTTGCAAGTGGTTGCTCACTTACGGTAACAACACCTGTGCTCAAAGAAATATATGCCGACATTGAGTTTTTCCGCAGCAAATTAGTATTACGTCCGCAAGAAATGTCCAACAGCCCTGAGCTCGCTCGCCGTTTAGGTTTGATTACTATTAATACTGCACTCGAAGCCGATATTTTCGGAAATGTAAACAGTACACACGTAATGGGATCGAAAATGATGAATGGTATTGGTGGCTCGGCCGACTTTACACGCAGTGCCTACATCTCCATTTTTACAACTCCTTCGACAGCTAAAAACGGAATGATTAGTGCCATAGTGCCTATGGTAAGTCACGTTGACCAAAATGAGCACTCTGTAAATATCATTATCAGCGAACATGGCGTAGCCGATTTACGTGGAAAATCACCTATTCAACGCGCCGAAGAAATTATTGAAAATTGCGTAGACCCTTCGTACAAAGATATTTTGCGTGGTTATTTGGAACTTTCGGGCCCATGTCACACGCCAACTAACTTGCATGCTTGTTTCGAAATGCATACTGAATTTATGAAATCGGGCAATATGCTAAATACCAGCTGGGACGAATATAAAAAATAAGCATCAATAGCTTTAATAACATCAAAACGGGATTGTTTCGAACTGAAAACAGTCCCGTTTTGTATTATATATGTTTTTCAAAATTCAAGGTATTTTTGTATCTTTGTAGCCATAATTTGTAAACAGATGAATAGAATTAATCAATTATTTGAGATAAAAAAGGAAAATATTTTGTCGGTTTATTTTACGGCAGGTTATCCAACTTTAAACGATACTGTGCCTACACTTGAATGCTTACAAGCCAACGGAGTTGATTTAATTGAGATTGGCGTACCTTTTTCGGATCCTATGGCCGATGGAATTGTTATTCAGAATAGCAGTCAGAAAGCTTTACAAAATGGCATGAGCATTCGCAAACTATTCGACCAACTTACAAATGTACGCGAACACATTCACATTCCATTGATTATGATGGGCTACTTAAATCCCATTATGCAATTTGGATTTGAGGCTTTTTGTATTGAATGTAATAGAGTTGGTGCTGATGGAATGATAATTCCGGATTTACCCATGAGTGATTTTTTAACCGAATACAAAGAAATTGCTGAGCGTTACGGCCTCGAATTTATATTTTTGATTACCCCCGAAACATCCGAAGATCGTATTCGATTAATTGACAGCCATACCAACGGGTTTATTTACATGGTTTCGTCGGCAGCAGTTACAGGCACACAAAGTTCGTTCGATAACAAAGTAGATTATTTTAATCGGATTAATGCCATGAATCTTAAAAACCCACGATTGATAGGCTTTGGCATTTCGAATAAATCAACGCGAGATATGGTAAATCGCTATGCCTCAGGAGCTATTATTGGTAGCGCCTTTATCAAAGCATTGCACGAAACGCAGGATGTAAAAAAAGGTGTGGAGCTATTACTCAAAAAACTAGCGGAATAAAATTATTGTTGAAGAAAAACGGGTGTATATTAGGCCAAGGATTGACTAATTTTTCGAATAATATCATCGTCGCTACCAGCTACAATCAGGCGTGCTTGTAAGTAAAATTTTTCGCGCTGAAGCAATCCATCTGTAATAAACGAGCGCAACTCCTCCCCTGATTTTCCGGCAATTAGCGGCCGTTTTCCCGCTCTCGAATTCTCCAAACGGGTAGCAAGTTGTTCAGGCGAAAGTTTGATGTAAACCGAAAGTCCTGTCCTGTTCATCGTATCAATATTATCGAAAAAGCACGGTGCTCCTCCACCAGTGGCAATTACCGTGTTTTCGAATTCGGCCACTTCAGATAAGGCATTTTTTTCCATTTCGCGAAACTCGTCCTGACCCATTTCGGCAAAAATAGTCGCCACCGACTTGTGAAATTTCTCTTCAATAAATCCATCCAAATCAATAAACGCAAAGCCTAATGCAGCAGCAAGGCGCTTACCAAGTGTGGTTTTTCCACAACCCATATAGCCAATCAAAAAAATTCTATTCATTTTAATAAATTAGAAGTTAGAAAACAATCAGGAACAAAGTCTACAAAATTACAAAATAATCCTGCACATCACGAATATTAATTTGTTAATCAACAAAACATTTATTCAAATAAACTTAATTATAAAATTCACAACAAATTACCATTCATTATTTTAGTACTTTTGCCATTCAAAATCAGAAATATGGATCAAAAAGAAACACATGCTTAAAAAACTGAAAAGCTATATGATGCCCTTGGCTATGACTACGGGCATAATATTTCACAATTATGTGAGTGTGTTGGCATTCTTGATTCCTTATTTAATATTTATAATGTTGCTTTTTACGTACACTAAGTTGTCGTTAAAAAACATACAATTTACCAAAATGCATCTTTGGCTTATTGTAGTACAAATTGTAGGGAGTGTAGGTGTATATTTTATTTTAAATCCAATAAATACAATTCTGGCTCAAGGTGTAATGATTTGTATTTTAGCCCCTACAGCTACTGCAGCTCCCGTAATTGCCGGCATGCTCAAAGGTAACATTGCAAGCCTGACAGCTTACAGCCTGATTAGCAATTTTACGGTTGCACTATTTGCTCCATTGTTTTTTTCGTATATAGGTTATAATGAATTGCCTTTTTTTGATTCAGTATTCGAAATCTCAAAACGTGTAGGATTTCTATTGATAATTCCTTTTATTGCAGCATTGCTTATAAATAAGTTTTTACCTAAAGCAGGAGAATATATGCAATCCAAATCGGGTATTTCGTTTTATTTGTGGAGCATTGCACTTACTGTTGTTACCGGACGAACAGTTGAATTTATTATTGCTCAAGGAGAATCGCAAATTATTATTGAGTTGGCTATAGCAATAGGTGCATTGGTAATTTGTGTTTTTCAATTTTGGCTCGGGCGGCGTATTGGCCGCAAACTGGACGATACAGTGGCTGGCGGACAAGGACTCGGACAAAAAAACACAGTATTGGCAATTTGGATGGCACAAATGTACCTTAATCCGTTATCATCTATTGGACCAGGTGCGTATGTACTTTGGCAAAACTCAGTCAACTCGTGGCAAATTTGGAGACAACGAAGAAATAATTAGGGAAAAATAAAAAAAATACCTCTATTTAAGCATTTTTCACTAATCAAACACAATAAATTATATACAGTTGAAATTCAACAGTTTATATACTAGTAAACTATACAAGCGCCACAAGAAGACACTAAAAGGAATCAAAAATAGGTTGTAAAACATATTTTTTGGATTGTGCGCATCGATAAAACACCGTTTCTTTGCCACTGTTAACTAAACAACACAATCTTTTTTATACCTTAAAAAAAAACTAATACCTATTCGAGCGCGAGACTTTGTGAAAAGTCTCGCGCTTATTTTTTATGTATTTTTAAAGCAGCAAAAATAAGGTACATTTAAGTAATTTTGTGCAATTTTGGATTGCAGGTTCGACAAAAACTGCTAATTTTGCGTGGTCAAAAAAAAACAGTATTGGCATCGCCGTTATTAGGCACTTCGTGCGTTATTGGCCCTGCCTGCGGCAGGCAGGTTCGCGTTATTTATTGGCCTGTTGTCTGTTGTCCGTTGTCCGTTGTCTTAAAAATAATATTAACATAAATAGAATATAAAGAAAATGAGTTTTAAAATTGTAGTTCTTGCCAAACAAGTGCCCGACACTCGAAACGTAGGAAAAGATGCTATGAAAGCTGATGGAACGGTAAACCGTGCTGCGCTTCCTGCCATTTATAATCCCGAAGATTTGAATGCCTTAGAACAAGCACTTCGTTTGAAATCACAAGTTGCAGGTGCAACTGTACATGTATTGACAATGGGACCTGCACGTGCTGCCGAAATTATTCGCGAAAGTATGTATCGTGGTGCCGATGGTGGTTATCTTTTAAGTGGACGTGAATTTGCTGGGTCTGATACTTTGGCAACATCGTATGCATTGGCTTGTGCCATTCGCAAAATGGGCAAAGTAGATGTAATTGTTTGTGGCCGTCAGGCTATTGATGGCGACACTGCTCAAGTAGGCCCTCAAGTTGCCGAAAAACTTGGAATGCCTCAAATTACGTATGCCGAAGAAATTTTAGATTGTACTGCATCTAAAATCACTGTAAAACGTCGCCTCGAACGTGGTGTAGAAGTTGTTAGTGGTCCTATTCCTATGGTTGTAACTGTTAATAGTTCAGCACCTGAATGTCGTCCGCGTCATGCAAAACTCACTTTAAAATACAAACGTGCAGCCACGTTGACCGAAAAACAAGATGCAGGTGCTGATTATACTGATTTGTATACTGTTCATCCATATCTTACTATTACCGAATGGGGTGTAAACGATATTGAACACGACATTAAATGGTTAGGACTTACAGGCTCTCCTACTAAAGTAAAACAAATTGAAAATGTTGTTTTTACTGCTAAAGAAAGTAAACGCCTAACAGCAAACGATGAAGAGATTGAAGATTTAATGAAAGAACTTATTGCTAATCACACGATTGGATAATATTTTAATGTGCCAATTCATCAATATGCCAATAATTTAATTATCTTATTGAAATATTATTGCATTCTTCACATTGGCAAATTGGCACATTATCACATTGGCATATTATCCAAATAAACATATTAATAAAAATGAATAACCTTTTTGTATATCTCGAAATAGAAGACGGCATTGTAGGCGATGTAAGTCTGGAACTCCTTACCAAAGGACGTACTCTTGCCGAACAGTTAAAATGCAAGCTCGAAGCTGTAGCTGCTGGTTACAAACTCGATAAAATTGGGGAGCAAGTATTTCCTTTTGGCGTAGATACATTGTATTTAGCCGACGACAAACGCTTGGCACCTTACACTACTTTACCTCACACCTCTCTTTTAGTAAATCTTTTTAAAGAAGAGAAACCTCAAATTGCATTTATGGGAGCCACTTCCATTGGTCGCGATTTAGGTCCACGTGTTTCATCGGCATTATTCAGTGGTTTAACAGCCGACTGTACTTCGCTCGAAATTGGAACTTACGAAGACAAAAAAGCAGGCAAAGTATACGATAATTTATTGTATCAAATTCGTCCTGCTTTTGGTGGAAATATTGTTGCAACTATCGTTAACCCCGACTGTAGACCACAAATGGCAACAGTACGCGAAGGTGTAATGAAAAAAGAAATTCGCAACGCAAAACATGTTGGAAAAACAGTAATCATGGATGTTGCAAAATACGTTCCTGATACCGACTTTGTGATTGAAGTAATTGAACGCCACATGGAGAAATCTAAATTAAACATCAAAGGCTCACCCATTATTGTATCGGGTGGTTATGGTGTAGGTAGTGCTGATAATTTCAAATTACTTTTTGAATTGGCCGCTACACTTGGTGCCGAAGTTGGTGCTTCGCGTGCTGCTGTGGATGCTGGTTTTGCTGATCACGAACGTCAGATTGGCCAAACAGGAACCACCGTGCGTCCTAAATTATACATTGCTTGTGGTATTTCGGGGCAAATTCAGCACATTGCAGGTATGCAAGAAAGTGCTATGATTATTGCTATCAACAACGATCCAAAGGCGCCAATCAATGCCATAGCCGATTATGTAATTACAGGTAGCATAGAAGAAGTATTACCAAAAATGATTAAATTCTATAAGAAAAACAGCAAATAAGAATGAACTTTTTTAACGATAATCCAGCCATAAAATTTCAGCTTTCGCATCCATTGATGCCTAAAATTGTTGCACTCAAGGAGCGCAACTATGCTGATAAAGATAAATTTGATTATGCCGCACGCGATTTTGAAGATGCCATTGATAGTTACGAAAAAGTACTCGAAATTATTGGTGGAATTTGTTCGGATATAATTGCCCCTAATGCCGAAAGTGTTGACCACGACGGACCTCAAGTTGAAAACAGCCGTGTAATTTATGCACGTGGTACGCAAGAGAACCACGATGCTTTGACTCAAGCAGGTGTTTACGGCATTACACTTCCTCGCCAATATGGTGGTCTTAACTTCCCAATGGTAGCTTATGTTATGTCGGGCGAAATGGTTTCGCGCGCTGACGCTGGTTTTGCCAACATCTGGGGATTACAGGACTGCGCCGAAACAATTTCGGAATTTGCATCGGACGAAATTAAAGCTGAATTCCTTCCACGTGTATGCGAAGGTGCCACTTGCTCCATGGACTTAACTGAACCTGATGCAGGGTCGGACTTACAAGCAGTGCAATTGAAAGCTACGTTTAACGAAGCCGATGGTATGTGGTATTTGAATGGCGTTAAGCGCTTTATCACCAATGGCGATGCACAAATCAAATTAGTGTTGGCTCGTTCCGAAGATGGCACAACTGATGGTCGTGGACTATCATATTTTGTAGCCGATAACAAACACGATCATACTGTACTCGTTCGTCGTATCGAAAATAAATTAGGTATCAAAGGATCTCCAACTTGCGAATTGGTATTTAACAATACCCCAGCTCAATTAGTTGGAACTCGCCGTATGGGACTTATCAAGTATGTAATGTCGTTGATGAACGGTGCACGTTTGGGCATTGGAGCTCAGTCAACCGGACTATCGGCTGCTGCATATACCGAAGCATTGAACTATGCCCGCGAACGTCGTCAGTTTGGCAAAGCCATTATCGAATTTCCGGCAGTTTACGAAATGCTCTCGATTATCAAAGCTAAATTAGATGCTTCGCGCGCATTACTTTACGAAACAACCCGCTTTGTAGATGTATATAAAGCATACGAAGGCATTGAAAGCGAACGTAAATTAACTCCAGAAGAAAAAGCTGAGTTCAAAGAATACTTAAAGTTAGCTGACGCATTGACTCCAATGCTAAAAATGTTCTCGAGTGAATACGCCAACCAAAATGCGTATGATTCAATTCAAGTTCATGGTGGTTCGGGCTTTATGAAAGATTATGCTTGCGAACGTCATTTCCGCGATGCACGCATCATGACTATTTACGAAGGAACATCGCAATTGCAAGTTGTAGCTGCTATACGCCACGTAACCACAGGAAATTACCTGAAAATGATTCGCGATTACGACAATCAATATATTAAACCTGAGTTCACTTCGTTCCGCAAACGCTTACAAATTATGACTAATTTGTTTGCCAATGCAGTTGCACGTGTCAACGAAGTAAAAAATCAAGAATACCTTGATTTCCAAAGCCGTAGATTAGTTGAAATGGGTGGACACATTATTATGAGTTACCTGCTTTTGATTGACGCAAGCCGCGACACCGAAGATCAATTCCGCAAATCGGCCGAAGTGTATTTAAACTTTGCTGAAGTTGAAGTTCGTCGTCATGCAGCATTTATCAAAACTTTCGAAGTTGAAAATGTAGACGTATATAAAGTGCAGTAATCACAAATTGATTTATACTAAAAAAAACGGATTTGCCTTCATTGAGCAAGTCCGTTTTTTTATATGTTTTTTTACAATTCAGGTATTAGAAGTATTTTACGTCCTTTCCTTCAATCGATGTCAATAGGTTGTTTGCTAAGCGACTGGCTCCAATGCGAAACATTTTGTTATTGAGCCATTCGGTACCAAGTATGTGTTTTACAATAGTATAATGTTTTATGGCATCTTCGGTTGTTACAATTCCACCAGCTGGCTTGAAGCTCACCTTTACACCTGTTTTTTCGTACCATTCATTTATGGCTGTACACATTACGTAGGTTGCTTCTAAAGTGGCTGCTACAGGTATTTTGCCTGTGGATGTTTTAATAAAATCGGCATTGGCCGACATGGCAAGAATAGATGCTTTTTTAATATTTGTAGCACTTTTCAAAGCTCCACTTTCAATAATTACTTTCAGGTGTGCATTTCTACAAGCCGCCTTAAGTTCAGAGAGTTCTTCAAATACTTCTAAATAATCTCCTTCCAGAAATTTTCCTATCGATATCACTACATCAATTTCGGTTGCACCATCCATTACAGCTAAAGCTGTTTCGGCGACTTTAACCTCAATAAATGTTTGCGACATAGGAAAGCCTGCAGCCACCGATGCAATGCCAATTTCGGGTATAAGCAGCGTATTGCTTACAGCCTTAACCAATGAAGGCGAAACACAAATAGCTCCAACATTTGGCAAATTTGGAAATGCGGTTTTGAAATCATTCACTTTTTGAGTCATTGATATAATTTCGGCTGTAGTATCGGTGCTATTGAGCGAAGTTAAGTCGATTAAACTCAAACAAGTTTTGTAAACATCCGCAGTATTATTCAACTCATATTCATCAGCTAAAATTTTGTCAATATATTGTTTTACATCCTCATCGTTGAGGTTGCAATTGTATTTTTTAAAAAGTTCGTCTATTTTACTCATCTTATTATTAACTATTTTTCAATTTACTATTTTCCATTTAAAACCAATACATCATCACATTATTCATATCAACACATTTTCACATCAGTTTCTCATTCTCCTTATGCCTCGTGGCATCGCGTTCTGTTTTTTTGAGCATATTTTTTTCGAAAGCTTCAGTCAGGTTTACGCCTGTTTGGTTAGCCATGCAAATTAAAACCCAAAGCACATCGGCCATTTCGTCGGCAAGGTTTTTATTCAAGTCCGTTTTTTTGAAAGATTGATCGCCATACGTACGTGCCATTAACCGTGCTAGCTCACCCACCTCTTCGGTAAGGATAGCCATATTGGTCAATTCGCTGAAATAACGAACGCCATACAACTTTATCCATTCGTCAACCCGTTGCTGTGCTTGTTCTATGGTGATTTGATCACTCATTAAGGCGTGCAATAATGGTTTCGTTTCCAATGGTTTTATCACCAACTTCTACAAAAATCTCCGTATCAAGTGGGAAAAACAAATCTACACGCGACCCAAATTTAATAAAACCAAGATGTTCGTTCAAGTGACATGCTTTTCCGGCATGAGCATAAGTTACAATACGGCGTGCCAAAGCTCCGGCAATCTGACGAAGTAGTATTTGTGTTCCTCCTTCGCTTTCGATAACAACGGTTGAGCGTTCGTTTTCGTGACTCGACTTGGGCAAGTAGGCCGCCATGTGACGACCACTGTGATGTATCGATTTAAGCACTTTACCCTGAACAGGATACCAATTGGCATGCACATTAAACACCGACATAAAAATGGACACCTGAATACGTTTATCGCCAAAATGCTCTAACTCATCAGTTGGCTCTACAACTACCACAGTTCCATCGGCTGGTGCAACCACAAGTCCACTATCGTCAATTTTTATCCTACGTGAAGGATTGCGGAAGAAATATGCAAAAAACACCAATATCATAGCTGATAATGTGGTGGTTACCGCCAATGCGAATGTAGGTAAGCGTAAATAGATAAAAAGGTTAAGCACAAACAAAACAAACAACAAACTGAGTAAAATCAGTCGCCCTTCTTTGTGAATTTTTATGTATCTCATGGTTTTAAATGAAATTTCTCGATGCTACGATCGCTGTTTTTAGTTTTAAAAATAACAAACAAAGGTAAAGATTTTTTTTGACCAATGCAAACTCTAAGCTAAACTTTTGAAATCCATCGAAAATCACTACCTTTGCACGTGATAAAAAAATCCTTTCAAACTCAATAAAAAAAACAATATACGATCCGCAGATTTGGTCTGTAGTTCGTCCTCAAATTATTAAAAAAATGGATTTAACTTTGCTCAGTGCTATATCGCCAGTAGATGGTCGTTACCGCACAAAATCAGCAGATTACGCTCAGTATTTTTCAGAATATGCTCTTATTCGTTACCGTGTAGAGGTTGAAGTGGAGTATTTTATTGCATTATGCGAAATTCCGTTGGAACAACTTAAAAAAGTTCCTGGCGATGTAATGCCAAAGTTACGTTTGGTGTATCAAAATTTCAGCGAAGCGGATGCGCAACGCATAAAAGACATCGAAAAAGTTACCAATCACGATGTAAAAGCCGTTGAGTATTTTCTAAAAGAAAAATTCGACACATTGAATCTGGCTGATTTTAAAGAGTATATTCATTTTGGCTTAACCTCCCAAGACATTAACAACACTTCCATTCCATTGTCGGTAAAAGAAGCTCTTGTTAAAGTATATTTACCCGAAATGGACGCATTATTGCAGGAATTGCATCATAATGTTGACCAATGGCGCGATGTATCGATGCTGGCTAAAACGCATGGACAACCGGCTTCCCCTACACGTCTTGGTAAGGAAGTTATGGTATTTGTGTACCGCTTGGAGCAACAATTAATGCAATTGAAAAACGTTCCAGTTTCGGCAAAATTTGGTGGTGCAACTGGTAATTTCAATGCCCACAAAGTTACCTATCCGGCTATCGACTGGAAAAATTTCGGAAATAGTTTCTTGTCGGAAAAACTCGGTTTGGAACGCGAGCAATGGACAACTCAGATATCGAACTACGACAATCTGGCCGCGCAATTTGATGCCATGAAACGTATCAATACCATTTTAATTGATTTTTGTAGGGATATTTGGACTTATGTATCGATGGAATACTTTAAGCAACGTATAAAAGAGGGCGAAGTAGGCTCGTCGGCAATGCCACACAAAGTAAACCCTATTGATTTTGAAAATGCCGAAGGAAATTTAGGAATGGCAAATGCCATTTTTGAATATTTATCGTCGAAATTGCCCGTTTCACGCTTACAACGCGACTTGACCGACAGCACCGTACTTCGTAATGTGGGTGTTCCATTTGCACATACGCTTATAGCTACTCAAAGCATTCGCAAAGGTTTAAGCAAATTATTGCTCAACGAAACAGCTATTTACCGCGATTTGGACAATACTTGGGCGGTTGTGGCCGAAGGAATTCAGACTATACTTCGTCGCGAAGGATATCCACAACCTTACGAAGCACTGAAAGCGCTAACACGTACCAACGAAGGCATAACCGAGCGTTCGATACACGAATTTATTGACACTTTGGCCATTGATGATACTGTAAAACAAGAACTAAAACGCATTACACCAAGGAATTATACGGGAGTCTGAAAATGTTAGTAAGGTTTATAAAGTTATAAAGTTTGTAAGGTTATAAGGTTTGTAAAGAATCTTTACATTATCACATCACCACATCATCATATCACCACATCAATAGAATGAACAATTTTTGGATATTATTAAAACGCTTTGTTCCGCCGTACAAAAAGTATGTGGGGCTCAGTTTGCTATTCAACCTGTTATCGGCAGTGTCGAGTTTATTCTCGTTTGCAGCCATTATTCCTATACTTCAAATACTTTTTGGGATGGAAAGCTCTGAATCGAGCTATATCAATTGGGAATGGAGCGATGGCATGAGTCAAATTGGCGCAGCAATCAAAAATAATTTGTATTATGCTGTGGAACAGATGGTGGCTTATACCGGCCCACAAATGGCGTTGATGTATTTGGGAATTTTTCTGATATTTACCACAGCACTAAAAGTAGGTACCACCTACATGGCCATGTTTAGCATGGTGCCAATTCGTACGGGTGTTGTGCGCGATTTACGAAATCAGTTGTATAAAAAAATTGTTTCGCTGCCACTTGGTTTTTTCTCCGAAGAGCGCAAAGGCGATATTATGTCGCGCATGTTAGGCGATGTAAACGAGATTGAAGTCTCCATAATGAGCTCATTGGAATTGGTTTTTAAAAACCCAATTTTGATTTTTATTTACCTCAGCGTAATGTTTGCTATGAGTTGGGAGTTGACAATTTTCGTACTCTTATTGCTACCTTTCAGCGGGTGGCTAATTGGTCGTATAGGGCGTTCGCTTAAGGCTAGCTCGCAAGTTGGGCAACAACAAACTGGCGAGATGTTATCGCAAATAGAAGAAACGCTGAGCGGGTTACGCATTGTAAAAGCATTTAATGCCGAGCACAAAGTTCAAAACCGTTTTGCCAAAATAAACGAAAATATCCGACTCACATTTACCCGCATGAACAACCGCTATAATCTGGCACACCCGGTGGGCGAATTTATTGGCACTGTGGTTATTGCTATTTTGATGTGGTTTGGAGGTTCACTTATCATCAACAATTCAAGCAGTATAGGTGCGGCAGAGTTCATCTACTACATCCTTATTTTTTACAGCATTATTCAACCTGCCAAAGACTTAAGCCGTGCTACTTACAGTATCCGCAAAGGCATGGCATCGCTCGATAGGGTTGATATGATTTTGAATACCGAAAATACAATTGTAGAACCTGAAAATCCACAACCACTCCCTTCGTTTAACTCCACTATTGAGTTTAAAAATGTAAGTTTTCGTTATCAAACCGAGTGGGTGCTAAAAGATATAAATCTGACCATCGAAAAAGGTAAAACAGTGGCTTTCGTTGGTCAGTCGGGTTCAGGCAAATCGACCTTAGTAGATTTAGTACCGCGCTATTACGATGTGGAAGAAGGCGAAATATGTATTGATGGCATAAATGTAAAAAACTTCCGCACACACGATATTCGGGTTCATTTGGGGAACGTAAATCAGGAAGCCATCTTGTTTAACGACTCATTTTACAACAATATAACTTTTGGGGTTGAAAATGCCACCATGGAACAAGTAATGGAAGCGGCTCGCATAGCCAATGCGCACGATTTTATTATGGCTACCGAGGCCGGTTACGAAACCAATATTGGCGACCGCGGCTCCAAACTATCGGGCGGTCAGCGTCAACGTATCAGTATTGCCCGCGCTATTCTGAAAAATCCACCCATACTTATCCTCGACGAAGCCACCTCGGCACTCGATACCGAGTCGGAAAAATTGGTTCAGGAAGCATTGGAGAATCTTATGAAAAGCCGTACTACGCTGGTTGTAGCACACCGCTTATCAACCATAAAACGTGCCGACGAAATTTGTGTCCTGCACGAAGGCCGCATTGTAGAGCGTGGTAAGCACAACGAACTAATTAAGCTTAACGGCTATTACAAACGCTTGGTTGATATGCAGGCTTTTTAATATCTCAACAAAAAATGGCAAAGTTACATTGAGTTTCTTTGCCATTTTATTACTTCAAGTATTTCTCCAAAAATTGGTCTTGTTCCCAAAGTAAATGCAGAATATTTTCGCGAGCTACATAACCATGTTGTTCTTTTGGCAGAATAACCATGCGGGCTGGTGCGCCAAGACCTTTCAGTGCTTGAAAATAACGCTCTGTCTGTAAGGTAAATGTGCCCGGATTATTGTCGGCCTCGCCATGCACTAAAAGCATGGGCGTTTTCATTTTATCGGCCTGCATAAAAGGCGACATGGTATTGTAAACTTCAGGTGTATCCCAATAATTACGTTGTTCGCTCTGGAAACCAAAAGGCGTAAGCGTACGGTTGTACGCACCGCTGCGAGCTATGCCGCAAGCAAATAAATTGCAATGAGTTAGCAAGTTAGCTGTCATAAATGCACCGTACGAATGGCCACCTACGGCTACTTTTTTAGGGTTTATATAACCCACCTGTTTTCCGCATTGGGACACCCTAGAGAGTTTTTACGATATTGTAAATTTCGGCTTGCTCTTCATCCATTTTCAAAAGATTTGATTTTGTATGTTTAGATTGCGGGAGCATATATGTTATTTGAT
>Ga0247844_1003567_pt1 | contig 22529 bp, 25 predicted proteins | sample LaCtaG_FD_192421 | JGI IMG/M metagenome (GOLD analysis project Ga0247844, IMG submission 192421) | Freshwater microbial communities from meromictic Lake La Cruz, Castile-La Mancha, Spain - LaCruzMarch201714.5m_1 | ecosystem: Environmental > Aquatic > Freshwater > Lake | place: Spain: Castile-La... | reverse complement strand
GCAGAATGAAGGCGATCTGCTGCTCACTGAACCTCGACTTGCGCATGTGAACCTCCCGGTCGCGCAGCAAAGCGCGAAACCGGGAAAATTCTCAAAAAGAACGATCCAGTTTTCGGGGTGAGGACCACCTCAAGGAGACGGACATGAAGAAAAGCAGGTTCACCGAGGCGCAGATCATCGGCGTGCTTCGGGAGCAGGAGGCCGGCAGCCCGACGGCGGAGGTCTGCCGGCGGCACGGGATCAGCGAGCAGACCTTCTATCGCTGGAAGGCCAAATACAGCGGGATGAGCGTCTCGGACGCCCAGAAGCTGAAGGCGCTGGAGGACGAGAACCGGCGGCTGAAAAAGCTGTTGGCGGAGTCGATGCTGGACGTGTCGGCGCTGAAGGACCTTCTGGGAAAAAACTGACCGGGCCCGCTGTTCGCCGGGAAGCCGCGCTTCGTCTGATGGCGGAGCGCGGCTACTCGCAGCGGCGGGCCTGTGGGCTGCTCGAGGTCGATCCCAAGACGGTGCGCCGCACGCCTGAGCCCTGCGACGTGGAAGTGCGCGAACGGCTGCGGCGTCTGGCCGGAGAGCGCCGTCGGTTCGGATACCGGCGGCTGGGCATCCTGCTGGAGCGCGAGGGCGTCAGCCTGAACAAGAAGAAGCTGTTCCGGCTCTATCGGGAAGAGGGCCTGGCGGTGCGACGACGGCGGGGGCGCAAACGGGCGACCGGGATGCGATCGCCCATGGCCGTGCCGGATGGGCCGAACCAGCGCTGGAGCCTGGACTTCGTTGCCGACGCCCTGTCGTGGGGCCGGCGCTTCCGCATTCTGTGCATCGTGGACGACTTCACGCGCGAGGCCCTGGCGCTGGTGGTCGACACCTCGATCGGCGGCCGGCGCATGGCGCGCGAGCTGGATGCGCTGATTGCGCGGCGCGGCAAGCCGGCCCTGATCGTCAGCGACAACGGCACGGAGATGACGTCGAGAGCCATGCTGGAATGGGCCAACCGGACCGGCGTCGGCTGGCACTACATCGATCCTGGGAAACCCCAGCAGAACGGCTTCGTCGAGAGCTTCAACGGCAAGTTCCGTGACGAGTGCCTGAACGAGGAGGTGTTCACGACCCTGGCGGAAGCCCGGGCGGTCATCAGCCGGTGGCGGCACGACTACAACCACGTCCGGCCGCACTCCGCCCACGGCGGCCTCGCGCCCGAGACCGTGCGGCTGAACCACGCAGCCGGTCGGCTGCGCGACGTGAATAGCTGCGCCGCCCGGCCGCTCCCACCGGAGCCCAAGATCAGCTATGAAGCCTGCGGACTCCCATTATGACCGCGGGACCAGAGGGGGGCAGGTCATAGTCTGCCGCTCGCGCAGAGTTGAGCGCGGGAACGCCGGTCGGGGGTGACGAATCGTGCGGAGCCGTTACCAAGCCTGATGTTCCATGTTCCGCATAAGTCGGGGGCTCATCCCCGTCTCATCCTCAGCCTGATCGGCGTGGCTCTGCTGGTGGGCGGCACCGCCCTGGCTGCGGCCCTGACGATACGGCCGATGCCCACGCCGTCGTCCGATCGGGCCGCTCTGGCCGAACGCCCGCCTGTCGCGGTCGTCGAGTCGCTTCCGCTGCTGGCGTCTCGCCTTCAGGCCGAGGCGGGGGCTGGTCGGTTCATGGGGGCCGTCCTGGTGGCGCGGGGCGACCGGGTGCTGTTCCGTCAGGCCTACGGCACCGCCGACGTCGACACGGGCGCACCCAACCGGATCACGTCCCGGTTCCGCCTGGCATCGGTCTCGAAGCAGTTCACGGCGGCGGCCCTCCTGAAACTGCAGGACGAGGGCAGGCTGTCGATCGGCGATCCAGTCTGCAAATGGATCCAGCCGTGTCCCGTCGCCTGGGCTTCGATCCGGCTGAGCCATCTGTTGTCGCACACCTCCGGCATCCCGGACCTGATGGCGCGTCCGGGCTGGGGCGATCGCCGTGTCACGCCTGCGACGCTGGACGAACTGACAGCGGATTCAGAGGCATTCGACCTTTCGTTCACGCCGGGATTGAAGCTGTCCTATAACAATGCCGGGTTCAATCTGGCCGCCGCCGTCGTCGAGAAGGCCAGCGGCATGGCCTTTCCGGATTATCTTCGGACGGCCTTCTTCGAGCCGCTCGGCATGCAGGACACCGGGTTCGACGATGACAGCGACCTCGGGATCGTCACCGGCCATGCGACCTTTCCGGCCGGGCTGACGGCCCAGCGGCAGCCGAACGTGTCGATCGTGGCCGGGGCGGGTGCGCTGTATTCGACGCTCGACGACATGCTGGTCTGGGAGTGGGCGCTGCACGGCGGCCATGTGCTGACGCCTTTCAGCTATGCCCAGATGATCGCCGACCACGCCCCGGCGGATCAGCCGAGGGACAGGAACGGCTTGCCCCGCCGCGAATGGGGGTACGGCCTGATGGCCAACCGCCTCGGCCAGCGGGTGACGCCGGCCTTTCAGGACCGGGAAATCTATCACACCGGCAGCTGGTCGGGCTTTCGCAACCTGGTGACCTGGCAGCCGGACGCCCGGGTCGCGGTAATTGTGCTGTCGAACAACTACCACCAGCAGCCCCAGGTTCTGCTGATTTCGCAGCAAGGGATGGCCGAGGCTCTCGGGCACCCCTTCCCGACAGCCCTGGCCGATTAGGTTGCCGCTCCCGGCTTCCAGTCGGCGGCGGATGAGACATTGACCATCCAGGGGATGCCGAACCGGTCGGTCAGGGTGCCGAAGCCGGGCGTCCAGAACATCTCCGAGAACGCCATGGCGACCGTGCCGCCCTCAGCCAGAGCCTCGAACACCCGGCGGGCGTCCTCGATGCTTTCGGTATGGAAGGTGACGTCAAAGCCGTTCTTTGGCTCGTTGATCTTCGTGGCCCAGTCCGAATGCATGTCCGAACCCATCAGGGCCTGATCGCCGACCTGCAGCCAGCAGTGCATCAGCCAGTCCTTCATGGCGGCCGGCACCTCCATCCCGGGCGGACCGTCGCCGTAAGTCATGGCGGCCGTGATCTCGCCACCCAGGACACGGGCGTAGAACTCGAAAGCTTCCCGGCAATTTCCGGCGAAGCTCAGGCTCGTCACGAGTTTCATTCCAGTCTCCTCTGCGTGTTGTCAGTCGGGATGGGCGGCGAGCCACGCCTCCAGCCGGTCCATGGTCGAGGTCCAGCCATGGGTGTGGCCGGCCAGACTTCGTTCGGACTTCAGGCCCTCGTGGGTGAAGTCCATCCGGGTGCGGCCGTCGGCGGTCTCGTGCAGATCGACGGTCACCAGCGTCTCTGCGGGCGGACCGTCTTCGTGGCTCTCGTCCCATCTGAAGGTAAAGACCAGTCGTCGGGGCTCGTCGATCTCGCGATAGTGTCCCCCCTGCCAAAGGTCCTCGCCGGTCTCGACGGACCGGAGGCAGGCCCGCCATGGTCCACCCACCCGCAGGTCGTTGGCTCCCGAGACCATGGGCCATTCGACCGGACCCAGCCAGTGGACCCGCATCTCCGGCCGGGTCCAGGCGGCCCGGACCAGAGCACGCGGCGCATCGAATACGCGCGTCATGTCGAGGCGGTGTGGCAGCAGAGCCGGCAGGTCGGGAAGGTCGGTTCTAGACATCGACATCCGGGCGCTCACAGGGTCTTGAGCAGGTCGGCCAGTTGATCTGCGGCTGCGTTCCACCCGGCCTCAAAACCCATCGCCTCATGCTGCTTCATCGTTTCGGCGTTCCAGTGGCGCGCCACGGCGACATAGTCTGTGCCCCCATCGGCCGCGGGCACCAGGGTCACTTCGGCGACCATGAACGGCAGCCCGGTCGGTCGCCAGTCGGGCGTGAAGGCGTCGGTCGTCACCAGTCTGCGGTTCGGCTCGATCGCGAGGATCACGCCCGAGTTCGGCATGACCTCACCGTCGGGTCCGTTCATCACCGTGTTGAAGACGCCGCCGGGGCGCGGGTCGATGACCGCCTCCGAGACGAACCAGGGCCTGGGGCAGAACCACTGCTTCAGCAGGTCGGGTGTGATCCAGGCCTGCCACACCTGTTCGGGGGGCGCGTCGAAGTGGCGCTTCAGTGTCAGGTCGAAGCCATTGGGCTCGCCCGGCGTATGGCAGGGGTTGTCAGTTTCGTGGGCCATCGGGGTCTCCCTTCTGGATCTTCTGCAGGTAGGTTTCGAGCCGGTCGAAGCTGGAGTCCCACTATCGACGATAGTGTTCCAGCCATTCGGCGACACTTTTCAGCGCCATCGGCTCCAGACGCGCAGGTCGCCATTGCGCTTCCCGTCCGCGCGAGATCAACCCCGCCTTTTCCAGGACTTTCAGATGTTTGGAGACAGCCGGTAAGCTCATGTCGAAAGGCGCGGCGAGATCGTTCACGCTGGCTTCGCCCTCGGCCAGACGCGCCAGGATAGCCCGACGGGTGGGGTCGGCCAGGGCGGCGAACCTGGCGGAGAGGAGATCGGGCTGCATGTCGGCGTTTCGTGTTGAACTGATCGGTTAAGTGCGCCCATCGCCAACTGTTGTCAACCGGGCGGTTAAATGAAGCCCGGGGAAGGCCGTGGCCCTCGCACCGTTCGGGCCGGATCTCAGAACCGGAGACGGCCCCTGCGAGCCGACGTTCTGAACTGTACCCTCAAGCCATCGCCGGACTTGTCGTCGACCGGGATCCTCACCCAGGCGATCACCCCGGAGACCTGTCCGGTTCCGGAAGGCGGCGAGTAGGTCTAGGAAGGGCACATCCATCCGGAGGTGCCCATGTCCCTTGTCCTCGCAGCCCTCGCCGCCCTGACCGTTCGATCCGCGACGCCGGAGGCCGACGTTGCGGCCGTTCTCGATCAGCTGAACGTCGCCTCGGCCGCCGCCGATGCGAACGCCTATTTCGCCCTCTATGCGCCCGATGCCCGCTTCGTCGGGACGGATGCCGGCGAGCACTGGACGCTGGAGGAGCTGCGCGGTTACGTCGGTCCCTATTTCGCGCGCGGCCAGGGCTGGTCGTATCCTGCCACGTCCCGGGTCATCACGATCGCGCCGATCGAATGCCGCTGCATCGCCTGGTTCGAAGAGCAACTGACCAACGACACCTATGGCCGTACCCGGGGGTCGGGCGTCATGCGGCTGACCGACGACGGCTGGAAGATCGAGCAATACGTTCTCAGCCTCGCCGTCCCGAACGATCTGGCCAGCCCCATCGCCCGCATCATCAGGACGTACGAAGCGGCGAAGGAAGCCTCGGTCCCCTGATGGAGTTCCACGAAGACGCCTTCGTCCTGTCGGCGCGGGCCCATGGCGATACGGGCGTCGTCGTCGACCTGCTGACCGAGACCCACGGCCGCCACTCCGCCTATGTGGCCGGAGGAGCCTCACGCCGCATGAAACCCTTCCTGCAGGCCGGCGCGCGGGTCATCGCCGACTACCGGGCCCGGACGTCCGATCATCTGGGGTCGGCGCGGCTGGAACCGGTGGGGGAGGGACCGAGCGCCCTGTTCGACGATGGCCTGGCCCTGACAGGTCTCGCCGCCGCCGCGGCGGTCGCCCAGGGCGCCCTGCCGGAGCGTGAGCCGCATCCCGGGGCCTTCCTGGCGTTCGATGCCCTGATGTCGGCATTCCGGATCCCGTCGGTCTGGCCGGCGATCTTCGTGCGGTTCGAGGCGGGGCTGCTGGAGGACCTGGGCTTCGGGCTCGATCTGTCGCGCTGTGCCGTCACCGGTTCGATGGACGATCTGGTCTGGGTCAGTCCCCGCACCGGCCGGGCCGTCAGTTCGGATGCTGGTGCACCCTATGCCGACAAGTTGTTGAAACTGCCGCCCTTCATGCTTGGCGCACAAGCCGGATTGCGGGACGGTGATGTGCGCGCCGGTCTGGACCTGACCGGGCATTTCCTCGAGCAGTTCGTCTTCCATCCCCAGAACCGGCCACTGCCGGAGGCGCGGGTCTGGATGATCGACAAGCTGGCAGAGCAGGGCCGTCTTTAGGGGCTAGACTGCCGGGTCAAACCAGCCGATTCGCAATCCATGACCCTCCACTCTCCCCCGCCTGAAGGCGGCCGTATCGTCGACGAACCGATGGCTGACGCGCTTTCGCGTCGTTATCTGGCCTATGCCCTGTCGACGATCACCAACCGGGCGCTGCCCGACGTGCGTGACGGGTTCAAGCCGGTGCACCGTCGAATTCTCTACGCCATGCACCAGATGCGGCTGAACCCGCAGGCGGCGGCGCGCAAATGCGCCAAGGTCGTGGGGGAGGTCATGGGCGGCTACCACCCCCACGGCGACGCCTCGATCTACGATGCCCTTGTGCGCCTGGCCCAGGACTTCGCCCAGCGCTACCCGCTGGTGGACGGGCAGGGAAACTTCGGCAACATCGACGGCGATAACGCTGCGGCCATGCGCTACACCGAGTGCAAGCTGACCCCGGCGGCCATGCTTCTGATGGATGGAATCGATCAGGATTCCGTAGACTTCCGTCCGACCTATGACGATCAGGATGAAGAACCGACGGTCCTGCCGGCCGGCTTCCCCAACCTGCTGGCCAACGGATCGTCCGGGATCGCCGTGGGCATGGCGACCTCGATCCCGCCACACAATGTCGGAGAACTGATCGACGCCTGTCTGGTCCTTCTGGACAAGCCCGAGACGACCACGGCGGAGCTGACCGGGATCGTGCCGGGGCCGGATTTCCCCACGGGCGGCGTTGCGGTCGAGGGGCAGGCCTCGATCCTCGACGCCTATGAGACCGGACGCGGCGGGGTGCGTCTGCGCGCCCGCTGGGAGCGCGAGCCGCTGGAGCGGGGCGGCTACCAGATCGTCATCACCGAGGTGCCGTATCAGGTCCAGAAATCACGGCTGATAGAGGCCCTGGCCGAGCTCATCGAGCAGAAGAAGGCCCCCCTGCTGGGGGACGTGCGCGACGAGTCCGCCGAGGACATCCGCATCGTGCTCGATCCCAAAAGTCGCAACATCGACGCCGACAGCCTGATGGAGAGCCTGTTCCGTCTGTCGGACCTGGAGGTCCGCTTCCCCGTCAATATGAATGTGCTGGACGCCACGGGCACGCCGCGCGTCATGGGGCTGAAGGCCTGCCTGCAGGCCTTCCTGGATCACCGTCGTGAGGTGCTGAACCGGCGCTCGGCCTGGCGGATCGAGCGGGTCGAGAAGCGGCTGCACCTTCTGGAAGGCCTGCGGATCGTCTTCCTGAACCTGGACGAGGTCATCCGCATCGTGCGCGAGGAGGAGCAGCCCAAGGCCGTCCTGATCGCCCGCTTCGGTCTGTCGGAAACCCAGGCCGATTTCATCCTCGACACCCGGCTGCGTCAGCTGGCGCGGATCGAGGAAATGACGATCGAGAACGAATACAAGGTCTTGTCGGAGGAACTGGCCTCGCTCCAGTCGCTGACGTCGTCGCCGGCCAAGCAATGGAAGAAGATCGGGCAGGAGCTCGCGGCGACGCGCAAGGTGATGGTGTCGCCGCGCCGCACGACCATCGCCGAGGCCGTCGACGCGTCCGCCTTCGTGCCCGCCGAGGCCTTCATCCCGCGCGAGGCGATCACCGTGATCCTGTCCGAGCGCGGCTGGATCCGGGCCGTAAAGGGCAGGGTCGAGGACCCCTCCGAGCTGAAGTTCAAGGAAGGCGACGCCCTGGGCTTTCTGGTGCCGGCCTTTACGACCGACAAACTGCTGGTCGCGGCCTCCGACGGCCGCGTCTTTACAGTGGGGGCCGACAGGCTGGCGTCCGGACGCGGCCACGGCGAGCCGCTGCGGTTGATGGTCGAGCTGGAGGAAAGCGCCGGTATCGTCGCGGTCCTCGCCCACCAGGCTGGTGCGAAGCTGCTGATCGTCTCGAAGGCCGGCTACGGCTTCATTGCTCCGGAAGATGAGTTGCTGGCCCAGAAGCGCGGCGGCAAACAGGTGCTGAACGGCGAGCTGCTGGCCGCGCTCCGGGTCAACGGCGACCACATCGTCACCATCGGCGAAAACCTGAAGACCCTGATCTTCAAGGCCGAGGAGCTTCCGGAAATGGGACGCGGCAAGGGGGTAAAGCTGCAGTCGTTCAAGCAGGGCGGCCTGACCGACATCGCCCTGTTCGACGGCGCGCACGGGCCGGAATGGATCGACGGGGGTGGACGCCGTCGCAACTGGCCCGACTGGAAGGACTGGCTGGGCAAACGCGCCGGGGCAGGGCGGATGGGACCGCGGGGCCTGCGCAAGTTCCGCTGACACCGGCTTACCGCGATTTCACTGGCCGCACCGATCCGATCGCGCGATAATCGCTGTCTCACAGGGGCCCGTCATGACCGCCATCATCGTCGTCGTCGTCATCATCGCCGTGCTCGGCTTCGTCGTGCTGGGCGCGTACAACAGGCTGGTCGCCCTGGATCAGAAGGCCGACCAGTCCTTTGCCGACATCGACGTCCAGTTGAAGCAGCGCAACGACCTGATCCCCAATCTGGTCGAAACGGTGAAAGGCTATGCCGCGCACGAGCAGGGCACGCTGAACGCAGTGACCGAGGCGCGCGCCGCCGCCGCCGGGGCCACGACGGTCGATCAGAAGGTCAATGCCGACAACATGCTGACCGGGGCGCTGGGCAGGCTGTTCGCCGTGGCCGAGGCCTATCCGGACCTGAAGGCCAACACCAACTTCCTGGAACTGCAGCGCGAGCTGAGCGATATCGAGAACAAGCTCGCCGCCGCGCGACGTTTCTTCAACAATGCGGTGGCCGAGTTCAACGCCGTGCGGGCCCAGTTCCCGACCGTCCTGTTCGCCGGGATGTTCGGCTTCGGGAGTGAAAAGCCGTTCTTCGCCGTCGATGCCATCGATCGGGCGGCCATGACCGCCGCACCGCCCCCGGTGAAGTTCTAGCCTTCCATGGCCGCCGTCGGGCTGCAGACCCACATCTGGGCGAACAACACGCGTTCGACCCTGCTGCTGATCGGCTTTCCGGTCATGCTGACGCTCGTCCTTTTCGGGCTGGAGCTGGTGCTGATGGGGTTCGGCGTCCTGCCCAATTCCGGTGGGACCCTGGGTCAGGATGTGGGTCTGGCCCTATCGATGCTGGCGGGCACCATCCCGCTGGCCGTCGTCGTCGCACTGATCTGGTTCGCCATCGCCTGGTTTGGCAATCAGGCCATGATCGACGCCATGACCGGGGCCCGCAAGGTTGAGCGCCGGGATGAGCCTCAGCTGTATAACCTGCTGGAAAATCTCGCCATCTCGCGCGGTCTGCAGACGCCGACGCTCCGCATCATCGACAGCGACAGCCTGAACACCTTCGCCTCCGGCATTCGCGAGGGCCACTACAGCGTGACCGTCACGCGCGGCCTGATCGCCGCCCTCGACCGCGATGAGATGGAGGCCGTCCTGGCCCACGAGCTGACGCACGTCATCAACAAGGACGTGCGGACCATGATCATCGCCTCGATCTTCGCGGGCATCATCAGCGTGCTGTGCCAGCTGGTGTTTCGTAGCCTGTTCTACGTCAGCGGCGGACGCAGCCGGGACAACAGGAACGGGGGTCTCCTCATCCTGATCGGGTTCGCCATCGCAGCCATTGGCTATGTCTTCGCCCTCGTCATCCGCATGATGCTGTCCCGGACCCGCGAATATGTTGCTGATGCGGGTTCGGTAGAACTGACCAGGAACCCCGACTCCATGATCTCGGCCCTGCGCAAGGTGTCGGGCCGATCGAAGCTCCAGGCCCCCGACGATGTGCAGGGCATGTTTCTCGACAATGAGCGTGAGGGCTTCACCGATGCCCTGTTCGCCACCCACCCGCCGATCGAGAAGCGGATCGCAGCCCTGATCCGGTTCGCCGGCGGCCGCGACCCCGGCTCCCGGGACAATTCGGCGATCCCGTCTGCCACCACGGCGGTTCCGGTCTCCTGATTTTCGCGGGGCAAAGATTTCGAGGCCACGCTTACGGTCAAGCTAGGATTTGTTAGGCATTTTCGGTCACACACGGGCAACTGTCTTCACGCTCAGAAGGAGCGTTCGCGTTGCTCGAACGGATGAAACCCTTTTTTGTGACCGGCTTCCTGTTTGTGCTGGTCGTGTATCTGAGCGTTCAGGCCCTGACCGGGGAACGCGGTCTTCTGAGCGGGTCTGCGCGCGATGCACGTCTGGTCCAGCGCAAGACCCAGCTGACGGCTCTGAGCGAGCAGCGTGCCGATCTCGAGATGCGTGTTCGCTATCTGCGCACCGGCAGCCTGTCCCGAGACCTGCTCGAGGAACGCGCCAGCGCCGTGCTCGGCTTTTCCGACCCTCGCGACTATGTGGTCCAGGTCGGCACGCCGCTCCTCGGGTCGGCGACCGCCACGCGCTCCTGAACTCTTGTTACAACGGAGCCTGCGCGCTTTGCCATTGGGGAACGAAGGCTGCTACAGCCGCTTTCCGTAACGAAAAGAAGCTCCGGCGGCGCTTATCGCCCGGGAGCTCATACCCGGGAGATGCCGGATGGCGAGAGCCGCCCAGAAGACCACGGACTCAAAGGCCTCGGCCAGGATCCCCAACGCCCCGACGGCGACCCGGGACGAGCTGCTCGCCTACTATCGCGAGATGGTCCTGATCCGCCGCTTCGAGGAGCGGGCAGGGCAGCTTTATGGCATGGGTCTGATCGGCGGCTTTTGCCACCTCTACATCGGCCAGGAGGCCGTTGCGGTGGGCGTTCAGGCCAACGTCAGGCAGGGCCACGACAAGATCATTACCGGCTACCGCGACCACGGTCACATGCTGGCCGCGGGCATGGACCCGAAAGAGGTCATGGCCGAACTGACCGGACGCTCCGGCGGGTCGTCCAAGGGCAAGGGCGGGTCGATGCACATGTTCGACGTGCCGACCGGCTTCTATGGCGGCCACGGCATCGTGGGGGCGCAGGTCGCGCTCGGCACCGGCCTCGCCTTCGCGGGCAAGTACCGGGGCGATGACAGCGTCGCCTTCATCTATTTCGGCGACGGCGCGGCCAACCAGGGCCAGGTCTACGAAAGCTTCAACATGGCCCAGCTGTGGAAGCTGCCGGCCATCTACATCATCGAAAACAACCAGTACGCCATGGGGACCAGCATCGAACGCTCGTCCTCGACGACCGACCTGGCCCATCGCGGGGCCAGCTTCGGCATCCCCGGCGAACTGGTCGACGGCATGGACGTCCTGGCGGTCAAGGACGCGGTCGAGCGGGCGGTGAAGCGCGCGCGCGCGGGCGAGGGGCCCTTCATCCTGGAGGTGAAGACCTATCGCTATCGTGGTCACTCGATGTCGGACCCGGCCAAATACCGCTCCAAGGAGGAGGTCGACGAGGTCAAGAAGACCCGCGACCCGATCGACCACGTCAAGATGCTGCTGGAACAGGCCAAGGCCACCGAGGACGAGCTGAAAGCCATCGACGCCGAGGTGAAGGCCATCGTCGCCGAGGCCGTCCAGTTCGCCCAGGAAAGCCCCGAGCCGGATCCGAGCGAGCTCTACACCGACGTCTATGTGGAGACTGCTGCGTGACCGACATTCTCATGCCCGCGCTGTCGCCCACGATGGAAGAGGGCACCTTGACAAAATGGCACGTCAAGGCGGGCGATACGGTCAAGGCCGGCGATGTGATCGCCGAGATCGAGACCGACAAGGCGACCATGGAGGTCGAGGCGGTGGATGAGGGCGAGATCGCCGAGATCCTGGTGGCCGAGGGCTCCGAGAACGTGAAGGTCAATACGCCGATCGCGCGGATGGCGGGCGAGGCTGGCGGGGTGGCCAGCCCCCCCTCGAACCCCGCGTCGCAGGCTTCGGTCCCCCCCGAGGGGGGACATTCCGGAACGCAATCTCCCCCCGAGGGGGGGAGTCCCCGCGAAGCGGGGGAGGGGGGCTCGTCTTCCCCACCGAGGCTTGCGTTGCGCGATCCTGAAATCCCGGCCGACGCCAAACTGGTCAAGACGACCGTCCGCGACGCGCTGCGCGACGCCATGGCCGAGGAAATGCGCCGCGACGAGGCTGTCTTTCTGATCGGCGAGGAGGTCGCCCAGTACCAGGGGGCCTACAAGGTGAGCCGGGAGCTGCTGCAGGAGTTCGGCGAGCGTCGCGTGGTCGATACCCCGATCACCGAGCACGGCTTCGCCGGTCTGGGTGTCGGCGCCGCCATGGCGGGCTTGAAGCCGATCGTCGAGTTCATGACCTTCAACTTCGCGATGCAGGCCATCGACCACATCATCAACTCGGCCGCCAAGACGCTGTACATGTCCGGCGGCCAGATCCGGGCGCCCATCGTATTCCGCGGTCCGAACGGCGCGGCCAGCCGCGTCGGGGCCCAGCACAGCCAGGACTATTCGGCCTGGTATGCCCAGGTGCCGGGCCTGAAGGTCGTCGCCCCCTATGACGCCGCCGACGCCAAGGGCCTGCTGAAATCCGCCATCCGCGACCCGAACCCCGTCGTCTTCCTCGAGCATGAGATGATGTACGGCATCGAGTTCGACGTGCCGGACGTCGAGGACTGGCTGGTCCCCATCGGCAAGGCCAGGGTCCGCCGCGAAGGCACCGACGTCACCATCACCGCCCACGCCCGCATGGTCGGCTTCGCCCTGCAGGCCGCCGAACAGCTTGAGGCCGAGGGAATCTCGGTCGAGGTCATCGACCTTCGCACCCTGCGCCCGCTGGACCATGAGACCATCGTCGAAAGCGTGAAGAAGACCAGCCGCCTGGTCTCGGCTGAGGAAGGCTGGGGTCCGATGGGCGTCGGTGCCGAGGTCGTGGCCCGGGTGATCGAACATGCCTTCGACTACCTCGACGCGCCGCCGTTGCGGGTTCACCAGGAGGATGTGCCGCTGCCCTATGCCGCGAACCTCGAGATCCTGTCGCTGCCCGGCGTCGACAAGATCGTGAAGGCGGTCAAGGCGGTGATGGCATGACCGACATCCTGATGCCCGCCCTGTCGCCCACGATGGAAGAGGGTGTCCTGGCCAAATGGCACGTCAAGGTCGGCGACACCGTGAAGGCCGGCGACGTCATCGCCGAGATCGAGACCGACAAGGCGACCATGGAGGTTGAGGCCGTCGACGAGGGTACCATCACCGCCATCCTGGTGACCGAAGGCTCGGAGGGCGTGAAGGTCAATACGCCGATCGCCCGGCTGGCGGAGGAGGGCGATTCGGCCGCTCCGGCTCCGAAGGCCGCCAAGTCGCCGCAACCGCAATCTCCCCCCGTTGGGGGGAGACAGGCGGCGCAGCCGCCAGAGGGGGGCAAGTCCGAGCTCATCGCGCCCCCCTCGGCTGCTCCGCACCCTGTTCTCCCCCCAAGGGGGGGAGAACAGGGTGCGCGCGTCTTCGCCTCGCCGCTGGCACGGCGTCTGGCCGCGGCCGCCGGTCTGGACCTGTCGACCCTGAAGGGCTCAGGTCCCCACGGCCGCATCGTCAAGGCCGACGTCGAGGCCTCCGGCAAGGGCGGCGCGCGTCCGGCGGTATCGCCTGCGACGACCGCCGCCTCCGGCATCGAGGCGCGCAAGGTTCAGTCTCTGGCCGATATGGGGATCCCCGACGGCAGCTACGACCTGATCCCGCTGGACGGCATGCGCAAGGCGATCGCGCGGCGCATGGTCGGCTCGATCCAGACCGTGCCGCACTTTCCGCTGTTCATCGACTGCGAGATCGATGCCCTTCTGGCCGCTCGTGCCAGGGTCAATGCGATGCTGGAAAAGTCGGGCGTGAAGGTCTCGGTCAACGACTTCGTCATCAAGGCCGCCGCCATGGCCCTGAAACTCGTGCCGGAGGCCAACGCCAGCTATTCGCCCGAGGGCATCGCGATGCACCACAATGCCGACGTGGCGATGGCGGTGGCGATCGACGGCGGCCTGATCACCCCGATCATCTTCAAGGCGGAGACGAAATCCCTGTCCCAGATCGCTGTAGAGTCAAAGGATCTGGCGAAGCGCGCCCGTGACAAGAAGCTGAAGCCCGAGGAGTTCCAGGGCGGTACCTTCAGCGTCTCGAACCTCGGCATGTTCGGCATCAAGGCCTTCAGCTCGATCATCAACGAGCCCCAGGGCGCGATCATGAGCGTCGGTGCGGGCGAACAACGGCCTGTGGTGAAGAACGGCCAGCTGGCCGTCGCCACGGTGATGTCCGTCACCCTGACCTGCGATCACCGGGTCGTCGACGGTGCCACCGGTGCGCGGTTCCTGCAGGCGTTCAAGCCGCTAATCGAAGATCCTGTCACCATGCTGGCCTGAGAGGGATCATGAGCACCGTCTATGACTTCGCCGCCACCGGCATCGACGGGAACGAGGTGCCGCTGGAGCGGTTTCGCGGCAAGGCGCTGCTGATCGTCAACACGGCGTCGAAATGCGGTTTCACGGGCCAGTATGCGGGGCTGGAAGCCCTGCACAAACAGTTCGCGGACCAGCCGTTCGAGGTGCTGGGCTTTCCCTGCAACCAGTTCGGGGGGCAGGAGCCGGGCAAGGCCGCCGAGATCGCCTCGTTCTGCAGCACCACCTATGACGTGGACTTCCCGCTGTTCGACAAGATCGAGGTCAATGGCGCGAACCGCCACCCGCTCTACGCCTGGCTGACGGAACAGAAGAAGGGCTTCCTCGGCAGCCGTGACATCAAGTGGAATTTCACGAAATTCCTGACCGACCGGGAGGGCAGGGTGGTCGCCCGCTATGCGCCCCAGGTCGAACCTGCGGCCATTGTGCCCGATATCGAGAAACTGATCTGACATGGCTGATACGCTTGATCTCGTCGTCATCGGCTCGGGTCCGGGGGGCTATGTCGCGGCCATCCGCGCCAGCCAGCTGGGCCTGAAGGTCGCCATCGTCGAGCGTGAGACCCTGGGCGGGATCTGCCTGAACTGGGGCTGCATCCCTACCAAGGCCCTGCTGAAGTCGGGTGAGAAGTACGAGAGCCTTAGTCATCTGAAGGACTATGGCCTGTCCGCCGACAAGGTCGGCTTCGATTTCGACGCCATCATCGCCCGCTCGCGGGGTGTGGCCAAGCAGCTCAATCAGGGTGTCGGCTTCCTGATGAAGAAGAACAGGATCGAGGTCATCGAGGGGACCGCGAAGCTGGAGAAGGGTGCGGCAGCCCCCAGGGTCGTCATCGCCCTCAAGGCGGGCGGTTCGCGCACGGTCGAGGCCAGGGCGGTCATGCTGGCCGTCGGTGCCCGCGCCAGGGCCATCCCCCAGATCGGCCTGGAGGCCGACGGCGACCGCATCTGGGCCTATCGGGAAGCCATGGCCCCCAAGGCCATGCCCGGCTCCATCATCGTCATCGGATCGGGCGCGATCGGAATCGAATTCGGCAGCTTCTACAGAGCCCTGGGCGCGGAAGTTACGGTCGTGGAAGCGGTCGATCGGATCATGCCGGTCGAGGACGAAGAGGTCTCCAAAGCCGCCCGGAAGGCCTTTGAAAAGCGCGGCATGAAATTCCGCACCGGCTGCAAGGTCACCAAGGTATCGAAGGGCGGCAAGGGCGTGCAGGTGGCCATCGAGGCCGGCGGCAAGGCCGAGGTGCTTGAGGCCGAGGTCTGTATCTCGGCTGTCGGTATCACCGCCAACACCGACGGCATCGGGCTGGAGGCACTCGGCGTCAACATGGACCGCGGCCACATCACCATCGACGGCCACTGCCAGACCAATTTGAAGGGTCTCTATGCCATCGGCGACTGCGCCGGTGCGCCCTGGCTGGCCCACAAGGCCAGTCACGAAGGCATCCATGCCGCCGAGCACATCGCCGGTTTCGCCTCGCCCAACGTCCATTCGCCCATCGCCGGCTGCACCTATGCCCAGCCCCAGGTCGCTTCGGTCGGGGTGACGGAGCAGGGCGCGCGCGAGGCGAAGCGTGAGGTCAGGATCGGCCGCTTCCCCTTCAGGGTGAACGGCAAGGCCATCGCCTCGGGAGAGACCGAGGGCTTCGTCAAGACGATCTTCGACGCCCGGACCGGGGCCCTGATCGGGGCCCATATGATCGGGGCCGAGGTCACCGAGATGATCCAGGGCTATGTCACCGCCATCACCATGGAGGCGACCGAGGAAGACATCCACGGTATCGTCTATCCCCACCCGACCATGTCCGAGGCCATGCATGAGGCGGCGCTGGATGCGTATGGCCGAGTGATCCACGTTTGACTGAAGGCTTGCGCCCGGTCGAAGCAGGGCGCTCTGTGCGCGCATGAAGCGATCCCATCTCGAAGGCCACGTCATCTCGCGCGTCGGATGGCTCAGGGCGGCCGTCCTCGGCGCGAATGACGGCATCGTGTCGACGGCCAGTCTGATCATGGGCGTGGCCGCCGCCGGCTCCTCGAAATCGGCCGTCCTGGTGGCCGGCATCGCCGGTCTGGTGGCCGGGGCCCTGTCGATGGCCGCAGGCGAATACGTCTCCGTCAGTTCCCAATCGGACACCGAAAAGGCGGATCTGGCCAAGGAGAGGGCCGAGCTGGAGGCATCGCCGGAGGCGGAAATGCGCGAGCTGAGCCAGATCTATGTCGAGCGTGGCCTGACCCCGGACCTTGCCAATCAGGTCGCTGCGCAGCTCATGCGGGTCGATCCCCTGATGGCCCATGCACGGGATGAACTCGGCATCTCGACCTTCACCACGGCCAGACCCGTCCAGGCCGCGCTGACCTCTGCAGCGACGTTCACCCTGGGGGCCGCAGCGCCCTTGCTGGCTGTTTTCATCACGCCCATTGAGGGGGTGATGCCCGTCGTGGCCGTATCGTCCCTCGTCTTTCTCGCCGTCCTTGGCGGGCTCGGTGCCGCCGCCGGCGGGGCGGGCCTGTTCCGGCCAATCGCGCGTGTCGTCTTCTGGGGCGCGATCGCCCTGGCCGTCACAGCGGGCATCGGCCGACTGTTTGGCGTCGTGGCCTGAGTCATCGCTTCTTGCCGAGCTCTGCCGCGATGTCCTTGACCATCCGGCCGGCCTTGCGATGCGCCGCTGTGATCTGATCGCGGGTCACACCCCAGCGCTTCATCCAGTATTCGACGGCCTGGCGTTCGGACAGGTCCAGACGGTCCTTGTCGATGAAACCGCGTTTGTCCTTGAGGCCAGCCATGAGGGCGTTTCCCTTTATCGCCTAAGATATATTATGCGAAATTGTAGATGGGTCAAAGCCGGATCACTGCGGTCCAGCCATCGTGCGCGATCTCCACGTTTGACGGAACAAGCGCCGCCAATGCATTGTAATCCAGATCTATATGCAGATTCGTCAGCACCGCCTTGCCGACGTCGGCAGCGGCGATCCATTCCAGCGCCTGATCCACGTGGGCGTGTGTCGGATGGCGTGTCCAGCGCAAGGCGTCGATGATCCAGATGTCGGACCCGCTGACCGCGCGCAGCGCGTCATCGTCGAGCGCATCGACATCGCTCGAATAGCTGACAGAACCCAGTCGATAGCCGACGGACCGGATGGGCCCATGGCCCTGATCGAACGTCACGACCGGCACCGGGCCGCCCGGGCCGTCGACCTCCCAGGGCGTGCCGTGAGCCGGAAGGTCCTGCGCCTCCAGAATGGCCGGATAACCCTGTTTGCTCTCGAAGATATAGTCGAACCGGTGGGTCAACGCCGTCCGTGTCGCCGCATCCATCCAGGCCGGAAGCCGCTGGCGCCGGCGCAGGGCGAACACCCGCAGATCGTCGATACCGTGGGTCTGGTCGGCGTGATCGTGGGTGATCAGCACGGCGTCCACGCGGGTCGCCCGCGCGGTCAGCATCTGCTGGCGCAGGTCCGGAGACGTGTCGATCAGCAGACATGTCTCTCCGTCCGGGCCTTTCCGACGCGCCAGCATCGAACATCTGGAGCGCAGGTTCCTCGGCTCGGCCGGATCGCACGCCCCCCAGTCGCCATCGCCCCGTGGCACGCCACCGGACGACCCGCACCCCAGGATGGTGATCTCCAGATCGCTCATGCGGGCCTCGGGATACGATCGAACAGGGCAAAGAAGGCATCCGTCGTCCGCGCCTCGGCCTCCTCCGGCGTCCAGCCCCGGATATCCGCCAGGGCCTGAAGCACATGGCCGATATAGGCGGGTTCGTTCCGCCGTCCGCGATGGGGCACCGGAGCCAGATACGGACAGTCGGTTTCGACGATGATGCGATCCGCCGGCATGGTGCGGATCACCGCACGTACGTCTTCCGCCGCCTTGAAGGTGGCGATGCCCGAGACCGAGAACCAGGACCCCAATTCCGATGCTGTTTCCGCGAGTTCACGACCACTCGTGTAGCAATGCATAAGGAATCTGAAGGCCCCCTCCTCCACTTCTTCCCTCAGGATCGCGGCCATCCGGTCGTCCGCTTCGCGCGTGTGCACGACCAGCGGCAAACCCGTCTGGCGCGCGGCGGCGATATGTTCGCGAAATACCGCCTCCTGCTGGTCCCGAGGGCTGAGGTCATAGTGGAAATCCAGTCCGCACTCGCCGATTCCGACTACGCGCGGGCGTCGGGCCAGGGCCACCAGATCCGCAGCGGTCATCTCAAGGTGATGCCGCGCCTCGTGGGGATGCGCCCCCACGGTGCACCAGATGTCGGGATGCTGCGTTGCCAGGGCGTGGGTCGCTTCGAAGGTGGCGAGCGAATCCGAAATCTCGACCATCAGGCCCACCCCCGCCGTCCGTGCGCGCGCGATGACCGCATCGCGATCCTCGTCGAACTGGACCGCATGCAGATTGACGTGGCTGTCGATCAGCATGGCGACCTCACCGACCCGCCTGGGCCTTGACCCGCGACAGGTCGGCCAGGGCCCCGGACAGCACGTCGGCGCGATCCAGGTTCACGGCGGCGGTCCGGTCCGGCAGTTCGCTCAGCCGGGTCCAGAGATCCGCCCAGACCGCCCCGCCGCTCCCCTCCAGCGCCCTCGTTTTCACCGCGGCGGTCAGGCGATCCATCAGCGCCTCGAACCGCACCTGCCCGTCCGCCCCGCGAAAGGTGTCCGACATCGCCATCTGCTCGGCCCGGTCCAGCGCGGGCTCGTCCACCCAGTGCCGGGCGAGTCGGTCGAGCGCCAGACTGGCCTCGGTCGCCAGGGACAGGGCCGCGCCGGGTGATCCCCGCGCCATGCCCGCGATCCGCAGGGCCTCGTCACCGTCCAGATCGGTCTGGCGCGAGACCAGAGCCGCGACTGCGGCATCATCCCAGGGCGCGAACGTAAGCCGACGGCATCGCGACCGGATCGTGGCCAGCAGTCGCCCCGGCGCATGACTGATCAGGAACAGCACACCACGTTCCGGTGGCTCTTCCAGAGTCTTCAGCAAGGCATTGGCAGCGTTGGAGTTCAGGTCGTCAGCCGTATCCACGATCGCGACGCGATACGCGGCCTGGGACGGGCTTTTGGAAAAGAACTCCGGCAGGTCGCGCGCTTGATCGACGGAGATGGATTTCTTCGTCTTGCCACCTTCCGACAGGCGCTCGAGCACCATCAGATCCGGATGCGACTGGGCCGACACCAGCTGGCTGACCGGATCGCCGGGAGACGCGCCCAGCGCCCCCCGCGTCGGGTCGGGCCGCGCCCCCAGCAGACGGCGTGCGGCGCGATAGGCAAACGTCGCCTTGCCCAGACCCTCAGGTCCGCACAGCAACCAGGCGTGATGCAGCCGCCCCCGATCCAGCGCCTCCAGAAAGGCGTTCTCCGCCTCTGCGGACGCCATCAGGTCGAAGCGATCTCTCGGCTCGGCCGTCATGGTGCCAGCTTCCCCACGGCCGCCCACACGCGCGCCTCGACTTCATCGACCGACCCGGTCGCATCGATCAGCAGGCACCGCTCCGGATGCGTTTCGACGATGGCCTGAAAGGCCTGCCTCAGAGCCTGATGAAAGGCGATGCCCTTGGACTCGAAGCGGGTGTCTTCCTGGGCACGGGCCAGGGCGCGTTCAAGTCCGACCTCGGTCGGCAGGTCGAAGACGAGCGTCAGATCCGGCTGATCGCGCCCGACCACATGCCGGTCGAGCGCCTCGACGAACGCCGCTTCTGCTCCCCCCGCCAATCCCTGATAGGCGCGACTGGAATCGGCGAAGCGGTCGCAGACGACCCAGTGTCCGGCCTCCAGCGCCGGCAGGATGGTACGCTCCAGGTGGTCGGAGCGCGCCGCGAACATCAGCAGCAGCTCGGTCCGCGCGGACCAGCGATCGGCGCTGCCGCGGACGACAAGCTCGCGGATCGCCTCGCCGCCGTGGGACCCCCCGGGCTCGCGGGTCCGAATCACGTCGCGCCCTCCCGCGCGCAGACGATCGACCAGACGGGCGACCTGGGTGGACTTTCCGGTCCCCTCCCCGCCTTCAAACGTAATGAACCGACCGCGCGCCATCGGCGCACAATGGCGACCCCGACGCCCGGGGCCAAGGGCGCTTCGGTCCTATCGCGCCGATATCAACAGGGCGTCGCGAAATCCCCGCGCCACGACGGACTGTCGTGCCTGTTCGGCGGCATTCGCGTCGGGCCAGGGCCCCAGCAACACGCGGAACCTGGAGTTGTCGGTCGCGGCCTGCACCCTGGCCGTCTCGCCCAGACGCCCGGCCGCGGCCCGCGCCTCCGGCCGGGTCGGATAGGCCGCGACCTCGATCCAGAAATGTGCGGACGAAGCCATGGGCATGGGTGTCGGTTCGGGCGCGGCGGCCGGCTGTGGGGCTTGCGACCGGGCGTACGAAAGCACGGCACCGCCCCCGACCCTGGGGGCGCGACCCAGATAGCGGACACGGACTTCGCCCACGCCCCGGTGCAGAAGATCCAGCGCCTCGGCGGCGCCTCGGGACAGGTCGATGATCCGGTCGTCGACGAAGGGGCCGCGATCATTGACGCGCAGGACGACCGTCCGTCCGTTGGCCAGATTGGTCACCTCGACCAGACCCGGCAGCGGCAGTGTCTTGTGGGCCGCTGTCAGGGCGTTCATGTCGAACCGCTCGCCGGTCGATGTCGGCCGCCCGTTGAACTGCTCGCCATACCAGGACGCCATGCCGACCTCGTCGTATCCCGGCTGTTCCGCCGGTCGATACCAGCGTCCCCTGATCTGATACGGCCTCATTGTGCCCGACACGATCGGTGCGGGGTCGGTCACGACCGGAATCACGGCCCGTCGCGTGCCACCGGGCGCGCCGGCGCTGGCGCAGGCTGCGAGCGTCGACAACGCGGTGCCGACGACCACGAACCTGAGAGCCGCCCGAAGATTTGCCATCGCGATCATGACTTCATGATCGACCGGACGATTTCCGTTTTGGTTAACGGGCGCGTCGCTGCTATGCCTTGTGTCCATAAGGACAGGTGGCCGAGTGGTTTAAGGCAGCGGTCTTGAAAACCGCCGCAGGTGAAAGCCTGCCGTGGGTTCGAATCCCACCCTGTCCGCCACGCACCCCCGTCGTTTGGCTCTGTTCTGACCGGGACCCTGTAAGGGTCGGAACTGCCGCTGCCATTCCCTTCCAAATTCCCCAGCGGCCGCCAGTTCGCGCCTGTTTGGAGCACGCATTGGCGGCCAACGGGCCAGCCAGTCTCTGCTGGAAACGAACCTGGTGGAGTTTCCCTGTTGTCGCCCGGAACAGGGAAGTCAGATGTTTTTCGGGGGCTCGATCCTGCCGCCAGGAATCCGGGACGCCCCGCTAACCCTGTGAGAGCGGGCACCGGGTTCGCAGCCCGCTGCAAAAGCCGACAAGATCAACAGGGAACTAGCTCACATCGACACCGCGGGCCGCCATCAGTTCCTCAACGTCACGAAAACTGAGGCTGAAACGAAAGTACAGCCAGACGGCATGGCGGATAACATCTGCCGGAAACCGGTGACGCCTGGACGAAACCGGCTTCACGAAACATGATCCCCGTCAGTGGTTTACGCCACAAATACCGGAGACCTTTTGTCGTTTGCCTGACAGCACCACAGCACCAGTGCGGCGGCCGAAACAGCACCGATGAGGGCGGTGCACTGCATGGATTGTTTCCTGACCACGACCGCCTCAAGGCAAACAGGATCAGGCAAGTCCCCTTTTGGATCGCGGGTGCGGGTCAGTTCTACACGCGTCAACCCGCCGCATGGGCTGCATCCATTCAAACGTCACGATGGCTAGCCCGCTCCCGAGTTGGGGGCCACACAACGCAATCACCACCCCAAGCATGGCGTTAAAGACTGCCTTGCACTAACGAGCAAACCGGGTCACCCGGAAGCGGCATGCCAACCCGAACATGGAGCAGATTCATTGACCGAACAGACGGTTTACATGGTGGGCGTTCCGGTCATTCTGGCGATGATCGCGATTGAACTCGCGGTTTCGCTTTCGCGTGGGCGCAGGTTTTACGAATGGAGCGACACCTGGGGCTCAACGGGCCTGCTGGTTGGTAATGCGCTGGTGGCCTTGGCCGTAAAGACCCTCTCGGTCGGCAGCTTTTTCTTGTTCTATGAGTATCGCCTGTGGACCCTGAGTGACATGCTTCCGACTTGGGCGCTGTGGCTGATCGCCTTTGTCACCATCGATCTTGCCTTCTACATCTGGCATCGCTGCTCGCATCGCCTGAACTTCCTGTGGGCGATCCACATGAACCACCATTGCAGCAAGCAGCTGAATTTCATGGTCGCCTTCAGGCAGCCATGGCTGGCACCGCTGTTCAAAATCCCCT
>Ga0247844_1003565_pt1 | contig 22544 bp, 10 predicted proteins | sample LaCtaG_FD_192421 | JGI IMG/M metagenome (GOLD analysis project Ga0247844, IMG submission 192421) | Freshwater microbial communities from meromictic Lake La Cruz, Castile-La Mancha, Spain - LaCruzMarch201714.5m_1 | ecosystem: Environmental > Aquatic > Freshwater > Lake | place: Spain: Castile-La... | reverse complement strand
TGGTCAACAATGCCGGATTTGCTGCCACAAGTGGAACAGCCTCGGTGAATCTTGGAAACCAAGTCACGCCCTCCACACTGACTTGGGAGAACGGAGGATTTTTCAGCAACACGAACCGTAGCGGCGCCTTGGTCCTTGGTTCGCCCGATTCGGCGGGCACGATCGACTTCCAGAACAGCATCAATCTCAATAATGGCAACCGCACGATCATCGCGCAAAACGGCTCGGCGGCCGTGGATGGAATCGTCTCTGGCGTGATCAGCAACGGATGGCTGACAAAGACCGGATCCGGTGCCCTGGCCCTCTCGGGAAACAATTCCTACACCGGCGCGACCATGGTGAGTGCGGGCACGCTGATTGTCACGGAAACAGGACGGCTCGCCTCGACGAGTGTGACCGTCTCGGGCGGGGCCCGCTTCGATTACAACAACACCGCGCAGGCTCTTGCGGCGACGATCGATCTCCGCGGCGCACCCGGGGCCGATGCCGTGCTTGGTGGCTCGGGCACCATCGATTCCGCGATTGTTCTCGACAGCACATCCGATGTTCTGGCTCCCGGAAACAGCCCGGGTGTTTTGAATGTCGCACAAAGCCAAACCTGGAACTCATTCAGCTACGAATGGGAGATCAACAATTTCCCCGGGACAACGAGTGGCGTGGATTATGATCAAATCGCGATCTCGGGAAGTCTCTCCCTCACCGGTGGAGCCGAAAGTTACGAACTCAAGGCCATCTCCCTGACCCTCTCCAACGCCCCCGGGGATGTCGGCAACTTCAGCGAGGCGAACCAGTCCTGGACCATTCTAACAACCACGGCAGGAATCACCGGCTTCAACGCCTCGAATTGGGTGGTTGACGCCTCCTCCTTCACTTCGAATCCCGAATTCCAAGGAGCCTTCTCGGTGGCTGTGGTCGGCAACGATCTCGTGTTGAGTTACGCGGCGGTTCCGGAGCCCTCGACCTGGGCGTTGATGGGCGTTGGCGCCGCCGGACTTCTGGTCCTGCGCAGACGGAGAAAGTGAGTTTTTTTGAAATCGAAGACACGCCGGGAGGTCCAATCCGCACATAGTGCAGGAGTCTTTCAGTCTTTTCGAGCGGCGACCTTTTTCATTCCATGCAAATCCTGCTAATCCGCCACGGTCATTCGGCCGGAAACCCCTTTGAAGAACCCGACTATCCCGCCGAGGGCTATCTGAGCGGGGACGGGGAAAAACAGGCCGAGGCGCTCAAACAGGCGCTCACCCATGAACACATTGGCCTTGTCTGGACCTCAAAGCTCGGCCGCGCGCTGCGCACGGCCGCTGTGGCCCTCGACCACCGCGAAATCCCGGTCAGGCATTTCGGCTTTCTCAATGAGTGGATGCCGAATCCCGACTCGCGACGGGTGGGAGCCACCGAGTGGGAAAGAATGAATGCCGATGCCGGATCCCTCGAGGCCGAGGAAACTTGGAAAACCCCGCTGGGCGAGGGGACCCTCGAGTTTCTCGCCAGGCTGGGTCCGCCCTTCCTGCACGAGTTGGCCAATCTGGGCGTCCATGCCAAACACGGGGGATTCGTGATCGATGAGGATGCCCTGGAGTTGAGCCTCGCCGTCGTGGCGCACGGCGGCACGCTTTCCGCCTTGCTGGGTTTTCTTCTGAAGATTCCTCCGTTTCCGGTGGGCGTCTTCAACTTCGAACTCACGGCGGTGGCCCGAATCCACTTCAAGAAGCAGGGGACTGTTTACTACCCCCAACTGGTGATTCCCGCTCCCCATTTGCGGTAGCCCCCCGTTCGGCCTATTTGGCCGTTCAAAAAAACCTGCGTGTCGGTGATTTCCGTGCTTGCACGGTCTCGGGAGTCCTGCAAAAGATATATACATGTGGTGCCATCTGGACTGTCAACTCATCCTGTGTCCAAAAGCCTACTTTTTGAATGCCGAAAAACATTTTTCCCTACCAGCAGGTCCGCAAATTTCTTGTTGATCAAATCCAGAGGGGGGTCTGGAAACCCGGTGAGTATTTGCCTTCCGAAGTGGAGTTGGCCGAGCAGTTGAAGGTCCATCGCCTTACGGTCAATCGAGTCATGCGCGATCTCGTGAGGGACGGGCTCCTGCACCGCCGCAGGGGCGTCGGCACCTCGGTCGTGGAGGTCAAGCCCACCAGTCGCAGGGCTCCGTTTGGCGACGGACTCGTCGGGGTTTTGACCGGGCATGATTTCAACCCGGTGACCAACCTCTACTACGGCGAGATGTTCGAGGGCCTCCGCCGAGGCCTGATGCGGCATGGCATTTACGCCCTTCCGCTCGGCGACATCTCGGAATACATGGAACTCGTCTCAAGCGGCATTTGCCAATCGCTGCAAAAATCCCTCTCGGGAATTGCACTGATGGGGCCTGCCAATTCGGAGGCCTTTTTATTTCTGGAATCCATGAAGGTTCCCGTCGCGGTCCTCGGCGTGAGCGAATATGAGGGCACCCTTCCACATGTGGCCAGCGACGACCGCAACGACGCCGCCGAGGTGGCGAAGAAAATGCTGGCTCTCGGGCACACCCGCATCGTCCATCTGACCCGCAACCTCACCAGCAAGCTGGAAGGGTTTTTGGAAGCCTGCGAATTGGCCGGGCACGCTGTTCCCTACCGATATGTTTTGCAGGCCGACGGTTTCGAAATCGAGGACGGTCGAACCGCGATGCTCGAATTCCTTGACCGCGACCTGCCCATCACCGCGGTTTTCGGGGCCACCGACCATCTGGCGCTTGGCGCCATGCTCGCGCTGCGCGAGCGCGGCCTGCGGATTCCCGAGGATGTGAGCATCGCCGGCTTCGATGGCTTGCCAGCCCGCACGCCCGGGCTCCCCAAACTCTCCACGATGTCCGTGCCGCGTGAACGCATCGGGGAGCAGGCCGCGGAACTCCTGGCCGCCATGTCCAAAGGCCACAAACTTCCCGCCACCATCGATCACTTGCCCTCGCAATGGATCGAGGGCGAGAGCCTCGGCCCCGTGCGCACGCACGACCTCTCGCTCCCTGTTTCGATCGCCGTCTAGCGCGGTATATATACATCTATTTTTTCTTCGGATTCCCGCTTGACTTTTGGCGGAAGTTCACGATTGTGGCGCCGATGTCTATTCATCCCTCCCTTCGTGTCGTTGGTGCTCTTGCCTTGAACCTGTGTTTGCTCTCCTCCACTGTAGCCCTAACCCTGGAGGAAGCGGTTTCCAAATCGGTGAAGGATGTGCGCCTCCTTTCGCCGGACTGGATTTGTGTGGTCGTGGATCCGACTGCGGAAATCCTAGCCGCCCGCAATGCGAAATTCCTCCCGGAGTTGGAGGCGGACAAGGCCCGGTATGAGGAGGATAAGGCAGCGGGAAAATTTCATTGGTTTTATGATTTCTCCAAACGCTATCGGACAATTGTTGCGCAGAAGGAATATCATCAGCCGTTGTTCGCGAAGCTGAACGAGCCCTCGTTTTGGAGCGTCAACGGCAAGATCCCTTCCGATGCGACAGTGTGGGCCCATTCCGTGGATGCTTTTCCTGGGTGGAAAAGCGAGGAAGTGCCAGCAAGCGAGCCTGACTTGAAGGCCCGTGTGGCCGACATGACCTACCTCAAACTGCCGGAGGGGCTGAAAACTGGGGAGACAGTCGAGGTCAAGGGATCCGATGGCCGGGGCGGTGCCTTGGATTTCAATGATGAATCCACTCCTTGCTGGAGCCTCAAGGTCAACCAATCGGCCTATTCCGCCGCAGCGGCGAAAAAGTTGGCCTACCTGGGCATGTGGCTTCCCGGGATCGGGGGCGTGGATTTTTCGGCGTTCGAGGGAAAGCCTTTTCATTTGAAAAAATTCGAGGCGGGTGATCGCTGGAACAAAGGATCCGCGGCGGGGGAACCGGTCTTCACAGGTGAAATCAAGCTCCGCGCCAAGTTCGCCGATCAGGATGTGAAGCGGGAAGGGGGCTCGAACCTCACCGGCGAAGATGTGTATGAACTCGACTTTTCGGGATTCGAAGGCGGCGAGGGCCTGTATTGCATCCAAGTGCCTGGTCTCGGACGGTCCTGGCCGTTCAAGGTGACGAAGGACGGCTACGGTGACGCGTTTTTCACCATGATGAAGGGGCTCTACCACCAACGGTGCGGGACGGAGCTCAAAAAACCTTACGCGAATTGGGAGCGCCCGGCCTGCCATGTGGAAACACGGCAAGGCAAATATGTCGGCGAGCCCGAGCGCTGGTATTCGCCGCAGTATCGCAAGGGTAAACCGAATGAAAACGAAGTTGGCTTCCGCGACGAAAGCGGACAACGGGTGGCGCTCTCGCAATTCACCCTCATCTCCAACGAGGATCCCAACGCCCCGGTGATGCCCGGTGTGAAAGGCGGTTGGCACGATGCGGCGGACTACGACCGCCGCATCTTCCATTATGGAGGCACCTGGGATTTGATGGCCGTTGCCGAGGCGTTCCCCGCCAATTTCTCCGATGGCCAGCTCAACATTCCCGAATCCGGGAACGGGATCCCGGATATTCTCGACGAGGCAGCCTGGTCGCTTGATGTTTGGAAAGCCGCCCAAACCCCGGAGGGTGGGGTCTCCAGTTGGATCGAACAAAAAGCCCACCCCGAGGGCGTCGAGCACGGTGATCTGGAAAAAACCTTCGCCGGGGATCCGAACCCCATGTTCGCAGCCGTTCCAGACCGGGCCAGTTCCTTCGCCTACGCGGCGGCCGCTGCCAATTTGGGTCGCCTCCTGGCGCCCTACTCCCCCGAGCGCTCCGCATCGTTTATCGATTCCGCGAAGCGCGCCTTCGCTTGGGGAAAAAACCCCGAGAATGCACTTCGCGGCCTGAAGTTTCCGATCCACGAGGGGCGCGATAGGGCCTTGATTGGAAAAACCCTTTCCTTCGACGAGGATCCGGAGCTTCTTACCGAGGATCGCGCCAGCACCGACGGGGCCTTTGCGGCCGCCAGCCTCTATCTCGCCACGAAGGATGCCGCCTACTTGTCCAATTGGGAGGAGAGCGGAATGGGCAAACGGGTTGCCGGGCTCGGTCACGCCATCAATGCCTCAACCCTGGTGCCGTTCCTCCTCAACGAGGGGCTGCCCCCCGAGGATGTCGATGCGATCAAAAAAATGGTGGTCACAAATGCCGACAAACTTCTGGCCACCCAGGCGGGGCATGCCTATCGCACCCTCTGGCTTGGGCCCCAAGAGGGTTGGTTCCACACAATGGCTTGGGGAAACCTGCACTCCAAGGCGCGCCAAGTGGCTGCCGCCTATGCCGCCACCAAGGATCCGAAATACAAGGCTGCCATGGAAAGCGCCGCCGACTTCTACCTCGGCTGCAATCCGACAGGAACCACCATGGTAACCGGAATCGGGACGGTCTATCCGGTCGTTCTACAGCATCTGCATTCCGCCATCGACGGCATTGTTGAACCCGTCCCCGGCATCGCCCCCTACACCTTCACCTTTGGAATCAATCCCGTGGCATTTCTGATCCTCGAGGGTGGGCATGCCAGCGTGAAAAACTTCTTCGAGCCCACCGCGATCGCGTTTCTGCCCGACAAGCTCGGACGCCCGGAAATTCAGGCTGGATTGGATGCTGCAGACAAATCCCAACCGGGTTGGGATCGCGAGGCCATGAAGCCCGCCCGCGAGGCGATCTGGAAAAATTTCCCGGTTTTTCGCCGGAAGGTCATCCATCCGATGTCGGTCGTGGACCAAAACGAATTCACCGTGAACGAGACCATCACGCCTTTGGCCCTGCTGTTCGGAGCTCTCACTGCGGAAGGCTACAGGCCGCTGGATACCCTGAAAAACCGGGAACCGCGCAACACTCCCGAGGAGGTTCCTTTTTACAGCATGCCGTGATTTGGGGAAAAGGCGCGTCACCGTTGATGGGGATTATCGGTGGCGCGCCAATCCACTCCAGCTGGATCTGACGAACGCCGGTTTTCTTGTTCAGAAATGACGAACTCACTCTTTCATTCCCAAGGTTGTTCCCGAAATTTGATGCATTGGAGCGGCCACAGTCATATTTGCCGTGTTGCGGAAAAGCCCGGACGCCCGCTCCAGGAGCACCGCGACGCCCTGCGCGAAGCCGGTCTCAACTACTTTGGATTCGGCCATCCCTGGGAGCCTTGGGATTTGCAACTGGCCCGGGAATGGGAATCCGATCCGGCCAAAGTCCATGCCTACCGCGTGGAGAAAATCTGGGAAACCCGCGACGCCGATGAATGGCTACGCGCGGAACGGTTCGAACGGTGGCAAAAGGAACTCTCCACCGGCGACTTTCTTTTCGGCATCGACCAGGAGACCCCGAAAATCCGTTTCGGGCATCTGTGGTGGCTGGGCTGGCGGCCGGAGAAGGCACCCTGGCACGACTACGATGCGGTCTTCGACCCCTGGCAGATGAACCGCCAAGGGCCGCGGCCTCCTCTGTTTTGCCGAATGATTCCCGAGGCGATCCGCGCCCAGGTCGCGCTCGGAGCGATGCCGGTCTATGCCCACCCGACCAGTTGGTGGACCCACAACGGCAACCATGTCACCAACATCGCCTCCACGCTCGTCCCGGATATCCTAACCGGACAGGCCGCCGGATGCCTCGTCGTGATGGGCTACGATGCCGACCAGATTCACTACCAACGGCTCTGGTTCCAGCTTCTCGAGAAGGGATACTTCATCACGGGTGTGGCGGAGACCGACGCCTGCCTCGATGGCAGTGAGCGATTCGAGCGGGCCGTTTTCCAAAACATTTCGCCGACCTCGGAATTCACCACGCAGGGGATTCAGGAAGCATTGCGTCGCGGCCACAATGTGATGACGACCGGCTTCGGCCTCTCCGTGCGCTGCGGCGAGGCGGGACCGGGTGATCGTGTGGAGGATCGCGGCGGGGCAATCCATGTCCGCGCGAGCCGCCTCGATCGCTCGCACACCTACCGGCTTTCCATCATACACAACAGCGCCGTCGTTCTTCAAAGAACCATCACCGGACTTGTGGAATGGGACGAGGTCTTTCAGCACGACGGCCCCGGCTGGGTGGTCGTGAAAGTGGTCAACAAAAACCTCCGCGACGACGCGGCCATTTCCAATCCCATTTTCTTTTCCACAAATCCGGTGAGAGTCACCGGCCATCCGCTTCCGGATTCGTTGGTCCCCTATTGGGAACTCCCGGGAGCGATGGAACTGCTCTATTACCTTGCCGATGGATCTTGGCGGAACGATTTCCCCGGCAGAAACCCCGGTGATGTGCCGTGGGAGGCCTTCCACTGGGACGACTGGGTCGCGCTTTTAAAATCATGAACAAAAATTCTCCTTTCAGAAAAGAGCTGGAAGATGCCGTGCTCGCCATCGCGCGGCGAAAAATCTCCGGCGGAGCAGAGGCGCCGTTTTTCAAGCGCCCCTACCTCGACGCCGCATTCAACGGGAACATCTTTTTCTGGGACACCTGCTTCATCGCGGGCTGGGCCAAATACCACCCCGAACTTCCGATCGCCGAGGCGTTGGATAATTTTTATCTCGTTCAGGGAGCCGACGGCCACATCTGCCGGGAATACGCGCCGGACGGCAGGGAAATCTGGGATCCCGGCCACCCCATTTCGGTCAACCCGCCGATCCTCGCTTGGGCGGAATTGGAATTGCACGGGCAGGGATTCGATCCCGGCCGCCTTGCGAGGAATTATCCGGCGCTTTGCAGGTTTCATCGCAGTTTGGAGGCTAAGTTCCGCAATGGGGATGGACTGTTCCATTCCGACTCTCACGGCTCTGGCATGGACAATCTGCTTCGCTGCCCGCGCGGCTGGAAACCCGATGCGGAGGGGATTGCGCTGGATGGCTCGCGTTGCCACCCGGATTTTTATTCGTTTGTGTGCGGATTCCTCTTTCGCGAGGAGCTGAATGGCTCCGTCGTTTGGAACCGGCAGGGACGCTCGGTGGATTTTTCCGCCCAGATGGCCTTCGACGCTTTGAACCTCGCCGAGATCGCGAAGAAACTCGGCCTGCTCAAGGAGGAGGCTTCGTGGCGGCGCGAGGTCGACGAAATCAACGAGGCGATCAATCGGTTTTGCTGGAATCCGGAGACAGGATTTTACAACGACCTCGGCTACGGACGCCGCATCGACCGCGAGCACATCGGGATGTTCTGGACGCTCTGGAGCGGCGCGGCCTGCGAGCGTTCGATCGTTCAAAAACTCGTCGCGGCCTTGGAGGATCCTTCGCGATTCGGTAGGCCGTTTCCCGTTCCATCGCTGTCGGCCTCCGACCCCGATTACCGGCCTTGGGGGGACTATTGGCGGGGGGGCGTCTGGCCACCGACCAACTACATGGTTCTCCGGGGACTCGCTGCGGTTGGCGAGCAGGATGTCGCCCGCCGACTGGCGCGCAAGATGGTGGATGGCGTCCACGAGGTCTTCGAGCGGACCGGAACCTTCTGGGAAAATTATTCCCCCGAATTCGCCGCCTTTGGAAACCCGTCGAGGCCCGATTTCTGTGGCTGGACGCCCCTCATTCCGATCGCCATCGCCAGGGAATTCCTCGAGGAATAAAATCCGCCGTCCTCAGCCCTCCACCCTCTCGACTCCGACGGGAGCCCGGAACTTGATCACGCGTCCATGCCCGTCTGTTTCCATTTGGATTTCGCCTCGCGGATGCGGCAGGGTGGCGCGCAACGGCCCCCAGCCTTCGGGAAGAGGCATCGGGCGCACCCGCACCTTCCGGAACCCCGGGGCCGCCGGTTGGATTCCCAGAATCGAGGCGAAGGCGTGGTGGATGGGATGCGAACCCCAGCCATGGCAGTCCGAGCGGCTGGGCTCGGGCGATTCCCTTGGAGTTTTGAGCCCAGCTTCCGCGAGCCTATTCCATTCGCCGAGCCTATGGAAAAAGGCCGTATGACGGTCCGTGGTCGCGAGAGCCTCCAGCACATAGTGCCCGAAGTAGATCGAGGCCGGAGCGAGGGTGCCCCCTCCGCCTTCGAGGCCTGTGGCCAACAGTGATTCCCTTTCGTGGTCCAAGGCTCCGCTGAGTATGGCAAGGGCCTGTGCGTGCTCGGAAAAATGCCGCTTTTCCAAGTCGTCGGCATAAAGATTCCGCTTCGAATCGAAAAAAACTTCCGCCGCCTTGGCGGCCTCCGAACGCTTGCGCAACCAGCGGGCTTCGAACTCCGGTTCGTTTAAAGCGGACTCGATCTCCGCCATCCAGCGAAGCCCGCAGGCAAACGACCAGTGCAGGGACGCACTGGGGCCACTCAAGCCGCCCGGTGGCACTCCGTTCACCCAGCCCGGCGCGCCGACCCAGTCGAGAAAGTTCCATCCGGTCATGGGCCCGAGCAATCCGTGGGAGTCCAAACGGGCCTCGAACGCCGCCAGGATTCGCCGACCGGTCGGAGCCAGGCGGTGCACTAACTCAGGGTCGTCGCGCCACATCGCGAAATCGCGAAGAAGGCCGATCCAGAGAAGCGAGAACGGGGCGATGATCTGGCGCGTGCGGGAGGGATACCGCGAGGGCAGCAGCCCGAGAGGATTTGCAGGCGGGCATCGCCGAGGTAGCTGAGTTGCTCGTAATACGGGCAGTCGAAATACAAGTCGTGCAGGCAGGCTTGGAGACCCCGAACCATGATCGGCCAGGCGTTGGTGAACCCTTTCTCGCCGCCTTCGAAGCGGCAGCGCGGCTCAAGGGGGTATCGGGTCTCGATCAGTTCGAATCGCGTGATTGTCGCTGGGGATTCTTTGGTTTCCACCGAGACGAGCCAGTATCGGCCGGCCTGCCACCAGGGGGGCTCGAACACGCAGACTCCTTCGTCGCCGAAGACCTCGTCCCCCGGGCCGGAAAACCATTTTTCGGAGATCACATCCCGGTTTCCCTTGGGCGGATGCGGTTGGCCGGTTGCGGGATTCGGCGCAAACTCGAACAACGATTCGACCGAGCGGATCGCAACGGTGGCCTTGCCCGAAAACTCCAGTTGAGGGTAGGCGCACAAGTAGTCGCCCGCATCGAGGAGAAGGGAAAAGCTCGCACGCGCTGGAATGGCGACAGCTTGCAAGCCACCCAGCAGGCCGCTCCAATTCGACGCGATGTCCGGCAGGTGGTCGCCGGGCTTGATGAATAGTGCCTCCGGAGCTCCCGGGGCGGGTGGCACAGGCAGCGCGCGGCATGCGTGGCGCACGGCGAGCCTCTTCCATGCTCGCCGCATCATCGCAGGCAGGGTGGCCGGCTGTAGGAGAGGAGACTCAAGCTGGGCATTGTTGAACCCCTGTTTCTCGCGGCCGGGAAATCCCTCCCGACAATTCGCTGGAGGCTCTTCCCTCGAGGCCCTGTGCGCTGCGGCGTGGAAGCGGAAGCGTTCACCCGTGAACGGTGTCAATGGATTTTTCAAAAGACTCCATTCGCGGAGTCTTCGGCATTTCCACGCGCCATGCCCCGTATTCAGGATCGCCTGCCGATCGGCTTCCTCTACGGCCGCGATCAATCCGGTGCCCGCCCCGAGCACAGCCTCGGGCGCGGCTTCTCCCAGCGACCGGACTTCGATTCGAAGGAAATGCCGCCCCGTTTCAAGTTCCAACCGGTAGGATTCAAAAAACCAGTTTTCAAAATCGCCCCGCTCCGGTCCCTCGCCGCAGAAAACTCCGTCCAGAAGAAAGCGGTAGCCTTCCGTGGCCGTGAGGTGGAGATGAAGCGTCTCGTCGCGGTCCGACTCGAAGTCCAACACGAACTCGACGAAGTCCGTGGAAACAGTCCCCTCCGGATGGATCCATCGCGCAGGCCAGACCGGGGCGGATTCCCATGTCGTGGAAATACACTCCGGAAGAAACGGAGATTTGCCGGGATGGAAACGACTGACGGTCACTTCGTTTCAAAATGCAATCTAGATGTCGAAAATAAAATCTCTTTCTTTGGCTTGGCTTGGATATAGTGGAAATCGAATGTTCATTGGCAACCTCACCCCATGAAACCCCGCATCGCTCTTCTCGACGATCCTGCCATCCGGCCACTCCCCACCTACACAGCCCGCGATGTGGAACGCGCCTGGAGCCGCTGGGGCGGCCACCGCATCAAAATCGGGCTCGGGGAACTGGCCAGCTTGAATCTCACGATCGCCGATGTGCTCGTCCTTCCCTACTTGGACGGCGATCTCTCGGGTGCCCCGTTGGAGGGGCTGATCCGGTTCCACAAGCAGGGTGGGGGGCTTGTCTTTCTCGGCGACACGCCGCATGTCGGGCGCTCCTACCCCTACCGCAACTCTCAAGCGCCGGAGCTTCGGCTCACGCGGTGTCGCGACCCGCTGGTCATTCGCGGACTGACGGACCTGGGAAAACAAATTCTTGGCGACCTTCCCGGGTGGGATTCCGTGGTTCCCTGCTCGACGACCGGCGTGAGAACCAGCGCGTTCGCGCCCGACGAGTGCCACGACCTGCTCGTCTGCGAGGCGGGATTCAAGCAGCTGAGCCCGATCGTCCTTGTGGAGCGGAGACATCCGGATTTTCTAGGTGCCAAGGCGGTGATCGTCGGGTTCGATGGAGGCGAGCCGCGGGAGAATATTCTGGGAGTTTGCAAGCTCGAATGGAGATTTCATCCTGGGCTGCTCACCAGGGACTGGGCGGGCGCGGACACGATGGTGGCGCGGCTTGTCGAGGCGGTGCGACCCGCGCGGGCGGCTTTCGCGTTGGAACTCGATCCCGTGCTTCCGGCTGGTCGTTCCGGTGTCGTTGCCGCGCTGGCGCGGAATCTCACGGGCACTCCCCTCGAGTTGCGGGGAACGGTGCGGGCAGGCGGAAAGGTGCTCGGATCCTTTCAAAAAAATCTCGCACCCGGCGCGGTCCTGCGCGTCGCGGAATTTCCGGGGGTCTGCGAGTTGGGGCCGCAAGATTTCGAGGTTCGTCCGGAGGGTGGCGAGGGGACCGTGGCGCGCACACGGTTTGGATTCCTGGACCATCCCGGCGCGCCGCAAGGCAACATGGGCTTCTCGGTTTACCGGGTGTTCCGCGAGACGGGGGTGGACGATGCCTATCGGGATTTTTTAAGGACGACTGGAAAGTTGGGCATGCAATATGCCCGGCTCAATGTGGCCTGGGAGGACATCGAACCCGAGCCCGGCCGCTATGTGTGGGATGTGCCGGACCAGTTGCTTGCCGCCTGCGCCCAAGAGGGTTTGCCGGCGTTCTTCTGGGTTTTCCCGACCGCGCGGGGCTCGGGGTTGAGCGATGGCGGAGTGCCCGAGTGGTCGCTTCGCGAGCCGTCGATCGACCGATTCGGCAAGCCGGGAAATTTTCCCTGCGTGTGGAGCCCGTTTTACCGCGAGCGCTATTTCGGATTCCTCGAGGCGCTCGTCCGCCGCTACGCCACGGATTCCCGGCTGGGGCGTTTCGTTTTTGATTTCGGGAATTCCGACTTTGCCTACAGCTACCACTACTACGGCGGGCGCGCGGATGAGTTTGACTACTCGCCGCACGAGCAAAAGGCCTTCGCCCGTTGGCTCGAGGAGCACGCCTTTCCGCTCGAGGAGCTCTCACGCCGCTGGGGGGGGCGTTTCGTGAATTACTCCGAGGTGCCGGTGCCGCTCTCGGAGGAGAGGGAGGCCTGGCTGCTTTACGAGGAGTTCCGCGCATGGGGTGTGCATCAAGGGATCAAGCAGGCGGTTGAAATCATTCATCGGCTGGCCCCGCAAAAGGCGCCGCCAGATTTTCCCGGCCACGGCCTCGGCTCGATCGCCGACATAAGCACCTATGTCACCCATGCCCAATGCTCGCGCTGGGATCAGGTCTCCAAATTTCCCCACGAGTTGGTGGAGGCCCACAACGCGGGGCCGCAATGGGGCGGCGAGGCCTGGCAGGTCGGTGGCCGATTTCCCGACTATGACGACGCCGTGTTCCAGTCCGTGCGGCTGGAGGCCGATTATTTCTCGATTCCCGGGCCGGACCTCGGTGTGTGGGAAAACGATGTCGCCCGCATCGCGATGATCCGCCGCTCGCTGGCCGGGGCGCGGCGTGAGCATCCACGCATCGCCATCATGGACCGCATGGCGTGGAACGATTGGGGCAGCCTTTGCCAGGTCGGCGCGAGGCTGGATCAGCCGGTGGACCTGGTTTCCAAAACCTGCCGCTACGACTATTCGTGCTACGACCTGCTGGTGCTCCCTCCCGACGAGGTCGTCCAGACGAACCGTGGCGGGATGTCTTTGCTGCCACTGGACGACGACTACTACTCGATGATCCTCGAGGCGGTCCGGCAGGGATTGAAGGTGCTGCTGTTTCCGCGCACTGGTCTGGGTGATCCGCTCAACCCAATGCGCCGCATCTGGGGATTGGATGCGGTGGCCTATGGCGAGCGCCGACCGCGAACCGTGGACTTTCCGGAATCTTGGGGCGGCGGCGAGGCAGCCGGGGCCTGCCATTCCGTTCAGGCGGTCTCGGGCGACGAGGTTTTACTCACGGACAGGACGGGGGAGCCTGTTTTGGTTTTTCGGTCGTTCGGCAAAGGTGGTTTCCTGCTCGCGGGCCATGATGCGGCCCCGGATTCCCTCGACGGACCTGTGCGCTACGATACGGAAAAAAATCTGCGGCACCACTCGCTGGCGCGTCTCGCTGCGGCACTCGGCATCGAATCACCCCGCCTGTGCACCGGCCAAGCGGGTGTTTACAAGGAATACCTCCGACATCCCGAAGGCGGCGGGGAGTTCCTGCTTTTCTTCAGCCATCTCCCGGAAACCCTCGAAGTCGAGGTTCGCTTTCGTCCGGATGGGGCGGCCTCGGGATTGTTTGAACTTTCCAGCGGGGATGTCTTGGAGGTTCTTCCCGACAGGGTCAGGGGATGGTTTGTTTCGAACATCCCTTTGATACCGCGCCGAGGATACTATTTCAAAATCCTCTGAAATGAATTTCGAAATGCGTAATTTTTTTCATTTTTTTGTTGACACCCAGTAATGTCACAAGAAACTAGACATATATATATGATAAAACGTGCGGCTGTAGCCAAATTTGTTTTCGGTGTTGTTCTCATGTTCTTTGTAGGAGCAGCTCTGGCTGTTGCGCAATTGGCCATCAACAACGAATCCGCTCTGCCCGCACTCCTCCTCGGTGAAGAGAGCTCGGTATCCCTGCAGGGAAGCGGTGGGACGGCTCCTTACCAGTGGAGCCTCTACAGCGGAACTTTGCCTCAGGGAATGAGTCTCTCTGCGGCCACCGGCCAAATTTCCGGAACCCCTGGAGCAATTGGCCTCAGCAATTTTACGATTCAAATCCAGGATGCTGCGACCCGGAAGGTTCGAAAAAGTTTCTCTCTGCGCGTGAATCCCGACAATCCGAGGATCACTGCGGGGATCCTCGCGGAAGGGGTAACGGTGGAACCCTACTCCCACCAGTTCGTGGCAACACTCGGCAAGCCGCCTTACACTTGGTCCACGACCTCCCCGCTGCCAACCGGTTTGAGCCTCTCTTCGGCTGGGCTACTTTCCGGCACTCCATCGCTGACCTCGGCGGGCAACTACTCGATCGCGGTGAAAGCTACGGGAGTCAACGGCCAGTCCGGCACAGCGAGGTTTTCTCTCGTGGTCCGTTTGAGTGAGGCTCCAGCAATCACCACGGGCGCTGTGCTGCCCGGCGGAACGATGGGACAAGCCTATTCGGGGGTTGTTTTCCAAGCCACCGGTGGCAAGAAACCCTATTCTTGGGCTTTGGCATCGGGACCGACGGGCTTGGTGCTTTCGAGCAATGGTAGCCTCTCGGGATACCCAGCGGTGGCCAGCGTCAACGGAACAGCCTTGCCGCTGAAGGTGCGAGTGACTGGGGCCGATGGCAGGATGGTGGTCGGGACTTTTTCCATCGTGGTTGCGCCCACTAGTTCTCCGGTGATTTCAACCGCCGAACTTTTGCCTGGTGCGAGAGTGGGGGTGCTTTATCGGGCGGCTTTGTTGGTGTCCGGTGGTTCCGCACCCTACACCTTCGAGGAGGCTTCAGAACTTCCCACCTGGCTGACCCTCTCTGTGGCTGGCGTTCTTACTGGAACGCCACCAGTTGCGGCGAGTGAGGAATTTCTCGTTCGGGTGCGTGGGGGCAACGGAGCCTCTTCGGTGAAGCGTTTCGTCCTCAAATCCCTTGTCTTGGCCACACCGATGATCACCGGTCCCGTAAGCCTTTCTGTGCCACAGGGCGTCGCAATGACGGTTCCCGTCACAGCGGTCGGCGGCAAGACGCCCTATTCCTGGTCCATTGCGAGTGGCACCCTGCCCACGGGGATCACGCTCAACGCCACGAGCGGAGTTCTCCAAGGCACGCCTTCGACTGTGGCCACATCGAATTTCACAACCCGTGTGACCGACGCGAATGGAAAGTCGCACACATTGGCTCAAAAGATGGCCGTTGTCCCAAATGTGCCAATCATCACCCGCACCCCCTTGGCACCGGCGACCACAGGGACGGTCTTTTCCCACTCCTTCAATGCCACGAGCGGCAAGACTCCCTACACATGGAGCACGACCACGGCGCTTCCCGCAGGGATGACCCTTTCCTCGGCCGGAGTGCTATCCGGAACCCCAGCGCATTCGGCCTCCGGAAATCACTCGATCGCAGTGAAAGCGACCGGCGCCAATGGTCTGTCGCAAACGGTGAGATTCCCGTGGAGCGTGGTTTTGACGGAAGCTCCAACGATCACCACAGCCACAGTCTTGCCCGGCGGAACGGTGGGCCAACCCTATTCGGGTGTGGTTTTTCAAGCCACCGGCGGCAAGCCTCCCTACTCGTGGAGTTTGGTCTCCGGGCCGGAGGGGCTGAGAATTTCCGCCAATGGCTCTATGTCGGGATACCCGGCGGTCGCCAGTGTCAACGGAACGGCCTTGCCAGTGAAGGTGCGGGTGACGGCGGCGGATGGTCGAGTGGCGACGGGCACTTTCACCATTGTGGTCGCGAGCGGAAACGCTCCAGCGTTTAGCACGGCCGAAATCCTGCCAGGAGCCAGAATCGGCTTGGCCTATCGTGGAGTGCTTGCCGCAACGGGCGGGGTATCCCCTTACACTTTCGAGGCCGTGTCCTCTCTGCCTCAAGGTTTGTCGCTCTCTGCCGCTGGATTCCTCTCTGGGGTTCTGGCCGCGGAGGAAACGCACACCTTTCTTCTGCGTGTTCGCGGGTCGAACGGAGCCTCCGCGATCAAGGAGTTCACGCTCAAAGTCACTCCCTCGCCGGTTCCGGTGACCACCGGCCCTGCGCGAATTTCCGCCACAAACGGGGTGGCCTTGAACGAGCCGATCACCACGGTCGGAGGGGCGACGCCCTATTCTTGGGCGCTCTCCAGCGGATCACTTCCGGCTGGCATTTCCTTGAACGGCACGACGGGTCGCATCTCTGGCACTCCGCTTGCGCTCGCCACGGCGAATTTCTCCACGACCGTGACCGATGCCAATGGAAAAACCCACACCTTTGCCCACGCCTTGTCGGTTCTACCAAATCGCCCGATGATTTCGAGCGCCGTGCTTCCCACGGCTTTGACGGGGGATGCCTACAACCATGTCTTCCAAGCCACCGGCGGCAAGACCCCGTATTCTTGGAGCGCCACCACGACCCTCCCGGCCGGGCTGTCGCTTTCGACCAACGGCACCCTGTCTGGCACCCCTCTCATCGAGGCGGTCGGGAATCATACCCTTTCGATCCGCGTGACCGGCGCGACCGGGGATGCTTCCACCGTTCGGTTCCCGCTTCAGATTCTCCGCAGTGATGTTCTGGCCATCACGACCTCCAATTTCTCCGCCGGGCAGGTCGGGCAGGCCTATTCCACTGCCTTGGCCCGCACCGGAGGAATCGCGCCCTACCAATGGTCGGTCGATGCCTTGCCACCAGGAATTTCCCTGAATTCCGCCAACGGAACCTTGTCTGGAACACCCACCGGGTCGTTCACAAAAAATGCCATCGTTCGGGTGACCGATTCCAAGGGGAAAAGCGCGACGCGGTCTCTGGCTTGGGGCATCTCGAATCCGGCGGAGTTTCGGATCACCTCGGCCTCGCTGCGGCCCGTGCGTTCTTCCACCGCCTACTCGCACCCGCTGGCTACACAGAATGGCCAGTCGCCCGTGCAATGGACGATTGTTTCGGGGCGGTTGCCGACCGGCTTGTCCCTGTCGTCGAATGGCGTGATTTCCGGAACATCCAGCGAATCCGGCAACTTCACTTTTACGGTCCGGGCCACCGAGGCTCGCGGATTCACCGCCTCGCGTGCCATGGCTCTGCGCGTTGGAGATTTTGCAGTCGATGCCCCGCCGGATTCCAGTGGTCGCCTCTTCACCGAGATCACCGAGTTTGTTTCCGGCATGCCGCCCCACCGCGTGATCGCTGTTTCCGATTTTGACAACGATGGCCATGACGATCTCCTCGTTTCCACCTCCCTTCCTGTGCCGGTTCTTCCCAACGAGGAATCCCTCTCCGATGTGCGCCTCTGGAAATTCACCGGACCCTGGAAAATCACCGACATCACTGAACAAGCCGGACTGGTGGGTGTGCGCCCGGTTCTCGTTGCCGATTTCGACAACGACGGGGTGAGTGATATTTTCCACATCGACCAGGCGCGCACCCAGGCCGCACTCTTTCGAAACTCCGGCAATGGAGTTTTTGAGAAGCAAGAGCTTCCCGGTCTTCTTGCAGACGAATTGGCATCCTACATCAGTGTGAAGTCCGCGGACATCGATTTGGATGGGGATCTGGATCTTCTTTTCTCAGTCAACGAACCCGAGGCCAGTGGCGCGATCGTTCAGGTGCTCAACCAAGCGAATGTCTCGCAGGATGCGAATCCGCTGTTCACCACCAAGTCCTACATTGTCCGAGTGGATTTCTTGAATCCGCGTTTAAGCATTTCGGATCCCGACTCGAATGCGAAACCGGATCTGATCATGGTTCCCACAGGCGGGAATCTTTCCGCCAACTACCGCAACGGCTACACTGGGAAGCTTGTTTACAACAACCTCACCTGGTTCTACCACAGCACAAACTCGGGGATCACGACCGCCAGTCCCTACAGCGCCTTCCTCTCATGGGATCTCGACAATAATGGTTGGCTCGATCTGCTGAACGGCTCCAGTGACTGGTTTGACAAATCAAAGCCAACCTTCCAAACCAATCCCGGCGGTGGGCGTTTCTACGAAAAAATCTCCCCGGTGGGGCATGGCAACGGCAGCATCCATCTGGACGCCGCCTTATTCGACGCAGACCTCGACGCGGACCTTGATGCGATCTGGACGGGAGTTCGGTCCGCCGCGGCGTTTTCCTCCAAAATCTGGGAAAACAAACAAACCTACATGCTGGCATCGGGCAACAGCTCCGTGGACCCCACCGTTGCCTTCAACAATTCCACCTCCGCATGGGGGCTTTCCCATGCCCTACCAGGCAATGGTCTCCATCACAGCGCCGGCTATGCGGCGGATCTTGACGAGGATGGCGATCTCGACCTCGTTCTTTGGGCCAAAAATGCGAACAGTGCCGATCACCGTTACATGGTTTACCGCAACGACGCGAACCTCCGCAATCCGAGCTGGCTGAAGGTCGAGTTGATGGGAGCCATGGCACCCACTCAGGGCACCGGCGCATTGGTCGATGTGGAGATTCCCGCTGGCACCCTTTATCCCCCCAATGCGGATTCCGTCACGCCTGCAAGCGGGCAACTCCAAAGCGGAAAAATCCGGCTCACACAGCGGATGGGCGATGACACGGGCTCCGTGCATGGCAGCCGCTTGCACTTCGGATTGGCTGGAGCTGCCTCGGCCAACATCACGGTCACTTGGCCGGGTAACATAAAATACACGCTTTCGAATGTGCCCGCGAACCAGACCGTTCAAATCAGTGAATTTCCTGCGCTGGACGGTGTGGACAGCGACTCCGATGGAATCAGTGACGCCCGGGAACTGGGATACGGCCGCTATGATATCATTGACGGCGCAATGGATTGGGAGTCAGCCAAGTCGGCTGCCGAAGCGCGCGGGGGACACCTCGCCACGATCAACAGCGCCGAGGAATGGAACCGCATCCAGCAGGTTCTCGGATCCCGTCTTGTCGGCCGTGTCCTTTGGATCGGTGCCACCCAGGGCGGACAATCCGGATGGGGTTGGATCACCGGCGAGAAATGGAGCCATGCGGCTTGGGCGCAGGGCATGCCGGGCTCGGGCGATCTGCGCGGTGTGTTGGAGTCCGATGGAAGTTGGTCCTCAAGCACGGTTGCGTCTGGTCGCGTGAGCGGCTACCTGTTTGAGTCCGGAGCACTCACCAATCCCAAGCGAGCCGACAGTGATTTCGATGGCTACAACGATTCCGCCGAAATTTCCGCTGAATCCGATCCCAACGACAACACCTCAGTTCCGGTCAGCGAGGCGTCGGTCGTTGCCCCGTTCATTCCCTCGTCCGTGAAGGATGTGCGCGTGCTGACGCCGGAGTGGATTTGCGCCGTGGTCGACACGACCGAGGAGATCCTGGCCGCCCGTTATGCCCGCTATGGTTCAGCCCTCGAGGCTGACAAAGCCGCCTACGAGGCCGATGTGGCCGCAGGGAAGTCAAACTGGTATTTCGCTTTCTCAAAAAATTTCCGCACGCTGAATGTGCAGCGCTCTTATCACCTGCCCCTTTTCGCAAAATTCAACAAGGCGTCCTTCTGGACGGTCAACAATCAGGCGCCTGCGGACATCACCGTGTGGTCCCACTCGGTCGATGGAATGCCCGGTTGGACCGCCTCAGACATTCCTACTGCGGATACCTTCAACTACTCGCGCACGGCCGACATGATCTATCTCAAGCTTCCATCCGCCATCCAGAGTGGAACCAACCTCGAGGTGCGCAGCGCGGACGGGCGCGTGCGCAGCCTCGCGTTCAATGACCACTCCACCCCCTGCTGGAGCATCAAGGTCAACCAATCCGCCTATGACCGCTCAGCGGAGAAAAAGGCCGCCTATCTTGGCATGTGGCTCCCGGGAATCGGCGGCGCTGATTTTTCCGCCTTCGAAGGGCAGGCGTTCCACATAAAGGCCTATCAGGCCGGGGATCGCTGGGATCGCGGCACAGCGGTCGGCGCTGCGCTGTTCACGGGCAACATCACGCTCCGGAAGGCGTTCGCGGATCAGGATGTCGTGCGCGAGGGTGGGTCCAACCTCACCGGCGAGAATGTTTACGAACTCGACTTCTCCGCTTTCCAAGGGGAAGGCACCTACTGCATCCATATTCCGGGGCTGGGGCGTTCTTGGCCTTTCAAGGTGACCTCCGGAGGTTACGGCGAGGCGTTCTACTGGATGATGAAGGGCCTCTACACCCAACGGTGTGGGATTGAATTGAAACAACCGTATTCGGCCTGGGCCCGCCCCTGCTGCCATGAGCATACCTATCAAGGCCAGTTCATCCCCGAAACGACCAACTTCTACACAACAGGCTACCGCTCGGGGAACCTCTCCTTTGGCTTCCGGGACGCTGCGGGAAACCGCACCGCAGTCGCCCAGTTCACCTTGATCGGCAATTCCCTTGCAAACTCTCCGCTGCTACCGGGAGTCAAGGGCGGTTGGCACGATGCAGCGGACTTCGATCGACGAATCCACCACTACAATGTGGTCTGGGACCTATTGGCCGCTTACGAAGCTTCGCCCGCGAAGTTTACCGATTCCCAACTCCATATTCCGGAATCCGGTAACGGCATTCCCGACATCCTTGACGAGGCTGCCTTTGGGGTGGATGTCTGGAAGGCCACGCAAAGATTCGATGGCGGCGTCTCAAGTTGGCTCGAGCAGGAGAACCACCCAGGTCCGGTTCCGAACAACATGCAATCGGCCTTTGCTGAAAACCAGATGACGATGTTTAGCGCTGTCCCCGATCGCACGGGCTCATTCACTTACGCCGTCGCCGCAGCTTGGCTTGGCCGTCTTATCGCTCCGTATGATTCGGCCCGTTCGGCCGCCTATATCCAATCGGCCCGATCCGCCTACGCCTTTGCCAAAGATTCGGCAAAGACCATGTCAGGCCTCACATTCACTATCACTCGGGCCATGAGGGATGCCAAACTGCTCGGCCAAACCATCCGCTTCGATGAGGATCCGGTGATTTACGACAACGATCCGGCTTACATTGAAAAAGCTCTGGCTTCCATGGCGATCTATCAAGCCACCGGTGAGCAGACCTACCTGAACGATTGGACTGCATCCAATCTTGGTTCACGATTCGGAACCTTCTCTTGGCGGATTTCTGGAAGTCGCGTTGTTCCTCTTCTGAGAAATGTGGGTCTCACCGCCAATGAGACCACAGCCATAACCAACAACATCGTGCAAACGGCAGATGGCTATTTAAACGCGCAAAACAACCATCCTTACCGCATGTATTGGTATGCGCCCCAGGACGGCTGGTTCTACACGCTGTCCTGGGGGGCCTTCCATCAGAAAACCAGACTTCTCACGGCGGCATTCGTGGCCACCGGCGATCCAAAATACAAAACGGCGATGCAAAGTGCTGCCGACTTCTTCTTGGGATGCAACCCCATGGGAAGTTCACTGGTTTCTGGCATCGGATCGGTGTATCCTGTTGTGCTGCAGCATATTCACTCCCTGTCTGATGGCGTCGTCGAGCCGACGCCCGGTATTGCGCCTTATACGCTCACTTATGGAGTCCAGATCAATCCTTTTGTGATTGCCCATCAGGGGCATTCCAGTGTCTCCAGCTACTACCAACCCACGGCGATGGCCTTCCTTCCCGACCGTCTGGGTCGGGAGCAGATTCAAGCAGACCTTGATTCCTATCCAAAGGTGGGGAATTGGTCTTCGGGAGCTAGTCAACCGGCCCGCAATACCATCTGGAACAACTTTCCGATCCTTCGCCGGAAAAACACCCACCCGGGGGCTGCGGTGGACCAAAACGAATTTACGGTCACAGAAACCAGCGGCCCCTTGGCTTTGCTGTTCGGTATGCTTACCAACGAAGGCTGGATGCCATCGCAGGAAATCAAAACCCGCCAGCCCAAGCTCACCCCCGAAGAGGTCCCGTTCTACTCGATGCCGTGATTTCTCCGGTGCCAGCGCTTCGCGCATCCAAAAATCAAATTTCCAAAGGCAAGACATTTCAACAGACATTTCGTCGGGATGTGGGAGCGCCATTTTTAAATTTTCCAAAATGGAAATTCACATCCAACCGGATGCGGACAGCGCCTACACCATAGCCGCCTTGATATTTGCCGACCAAACTCGCGCCAACCCCGCGGTAGTCCCGCGGTAGTCCCGCGGCCTGAGCACCGGTGGAACGGTTGTTCCCTTTTATCGGAAACTGATTGGTTTCGCCTTGGATTGGTCCGGCATCACCACCTTCAGCCGCGACGAATATTTCGGCATTCCTCCAAAGCATGCGCAGTCCTACTCCAAGTTTCTCTGAGGTGGCCCCAAACCCCCATAAAACCTAGGGGGTCTTCCCAAAGGCACTCCAATTTCTTCACGCTGGGATTTCAGTTTTTCTTGTCGGGAAGATGGATTTCCAGTCGATGTTGAGCATTTGGGAGACGCGTCTTTGGTCGTCGTCAGGTTGGCGTGCGGGGCTGGCTTGGCTTGGCTTGGCTTGGCTTGGCTTGGCTTGGCTTGGCTTGGCTTGGCTT
>Ga0247844_1003563_pt1 | contig 22559 bp, 24 predicted proteins | sample LaCtaG_FD_192421 | JGI IMG/M metagenome (GOLD analysis project Ga0247844, IMG submission 192421) | Freshwater microbial communities from meromictic Lake La Cruz, Castile-La Mancha, Spain - LaCruzMarch201714.5m_1 | ecosystem: Environmental > Aquatic > Freshwater > Lake | place: Spain: Castile-La... | reverse complement strand
TGCCGTCGGGCTCCCGGAAAATCGCCACGTGAACCAACTCGCCGCCCAGCGCCTCGGCGTAGGCCGCCAAGGAGGACGCGCGCGGATCCTGGCCGTTCTCCAGGCGCGAGATGTTGGGCGACCCTACGCCGATCCGCCGTGCGATCGTCGTCTGCGACACGCCGCGCACCTTGCGCAAGCGTGTCAGCGTGTAGGGCAATCGGTCATCGGATCTGGCCACTGCGGACCCCTGCTTCACGAGTTCACGAAACCGCAATTATGGAATTCGTTTGGTTCGTCAATGGGGTTTGCAGAAACAATTCACGTGAAGGAAAAAACCTGCCGCGCGGGTCTGGACGAGGGCCGCGAATACCACTTTTGAGGATGACATCAACCGCTCAACCCCGAGCGCCAAACCTCAAAGGATCCGCCACAATGGCCACCACGAAAACTAAAGATGTTGACCTTGCCGACCTCGCCTCCGAGCTGGGCGTGTCGCTCGACAGCCTCAACAGCATGGACATCGCCGAGATCAAGAAGCTGATGAAGAGCGGCGATCTCGACCCGGCCCAGAAGGCCCGCTTGGTCAAGGCCAAGCTCAGCAAACTGCGTGACGACATGAGCGACGCCATCGACCTCAGCAACAATATCCTCGACGACGCCTGCGATGCTGACGGCGCAAAAGACGACGACTTCCGCTCCTCGAAAGGCGAGGGCTCGAAGTCGGCACGAGCCGATTACTGAGCGTTTGCACCTGCGCGGCCTGGGCGCATTCGATGCTCAGGCCGCAGCCGTTTTCCCCAGCATGAGCGAGTGCAGCCGTGGGCTTTGAAAATCCGTTCAGCGACCTTCCCCCCGATGACGAACTGAGGGAGCGGCAGCGCCGCCGGATCAACGACTTAGGCGCAGCGCCTCCGCAGTCTGCGGTTGTGAAACCGCGCGAGGAGCCCAGCGCGACCGGCAGCGGACTGCCCGGCGATAGCATCAGTTGGATGAAAAAAACCTTCGCGCCCAGTGCGCCGCCGCTGGTCGATGAAGCGAAGTTCCGCGCCAACCTCGAACGGATCATTGATCCGAACACGGAGGAAGGAAAATCCGCACTCCGGATGTTTGACAGCTACGTCAGGATGCAAAACGAACTGAGCGCACCGTACCGGCACAAATACGGCATCGTCGACGCCCTGGCCGGTGCCGGGTCGGCTGGCATGCTGGCCTGGGCTGGCGACCCCAATCCACAGCGGTACAATTCGCAGATGATCGATCGCGCGCATGCGGGTAACGAGCGCGATCTGAAGAGCATTGGCGAGTTGACTAGCCAAGCGTTTGCCGTCGGCCAGACGCAGCTCAACACGCGGACAGCGCAGGCCCGGGAGGACGCGAAAGCTGGCATGACGGCGCACAATCGCATGGTCGCGATGGGTGCGAAAAAGGGCAAGCTTTATACCGACCTGCGCGAGTACATCGCCGACCAAAGCGCTTCACGCTCGGCTGGCACGACCGGCACGTCAGGCCCGGCGTCGACCAGCACGCCGTCCCCCACTGCGCGCCCGATGCCTGCCGTCCCTGGCACAGCTATCGACACCGGCACGTCCGCTGCAGCACCCCAGCCCCCTATCCCGTCACCGCCTACTGCCCAGCCCACGGCATCGCCGGATGCGAACACGTACCGCAAGCGTCAGATCAGCGATGACCAGCTGCTGCCGCTCCCGTACAGCAACGAGCAGATCAATCTGCTGATCGCCGCCGGGCTCGATAAAGAAGTCGACAATGCACGGCAGGCGAACGAGGCCGTGCTGAAACAGCGAGCGCAGCAGATCCAGCTGAGCGAGGTCGCGGCCAAGCGGGCCGAGCAGAACCCGCAAGACGCAGGCGAGCTGGAGTTCGCCAAAAAGTCCGGTGCCAAGCGTGCCGAGGTGGCAGCGCAGACCGCCGAGATGCAACGCACGGCCTCAGGCATCAACGAGACGCTGGCCCGCATGTACACGTACCCTGACAACACGCCCGGCTTCAGCGGGATGGTCGGCGCGGTCGATGCAGCCGATCCGTTCGGCGTGCGGTCGGCGTTGGGCAGCCGCGACGCGACCGAGATGCGCGCGAAAATCCAAGCCGACATCGGCGGCATCTTAGCCAAGACGAAAGGCCTCGTTCGTACCGCTGGCGAAGGCGCGTGGACCGATAAAGATCAAGAGGCGCTGGAGGTCGTCGCGGGCAAGCTGCTTTCATCCGCAGACGGCACGGAGTTTAAGCGCCGCCTCGAAGATTTCAACGAGCGCCTTGGCACAACCTTCACCAAGCCGTACGGCGTCGAGATGAAGCCGCTTGCGCCGTCGAAAGCTGCAAAGGCAGATGACCCGCCACCGCCGACAACGCCCAAGCTGACGCCGGAAATTGTGACCGGCATTCGGGGCGACTACGCCCGTGCCGACGAAGCCACGCGCGCTGCCATCCTAAAGGATTTGCAGGATCGCGGGATCGACCCCCGGGTGGTGTTGGGCGAGATAGCCGCGCCGCAACCGGCTGCAGCAGCGAGTGTTCAGGCAGAACCTCGCCCCCTGGTCAACGGCGGCGATCCGCTGCTGGCCTTCCGCTATGGGGGTGACCGGTCGCAGATGAATGCAACCCAAAAGAGCCTCAACGACCTGCGCCGGGCCATCGGCGATGCCCTGGGCGGCAGGGGAATTGGGTCGTCGCCGAGTGAACCATGGAAACCTGAACGATGAGCAGCCGCCCCCTGGATAAGTACTTTGGTCCGCCCAAGGATGATGAGGCGACTTCCGCTGCGCCCGCTTCGCCGGACACACCCGCACCGCCCGCTGCCGAGCCGCGCCCCCTCGACAAGTACTTCGGCCCCGTTGCCAAGGTCGTCGCTGAGCGCGTCGAACACAACCCCGTGCTGACCGTCCTCGATGCCGCCAGCGACGGCCTGACGTTCGGCCTCGACAAAGACGTCGAGGCGCTAGTGCGTAGCGAGCCGACCCACGAGGCCGCGCGGGCTGCGATCCAGAAGCGCCGCGACGATGCCTTCAAGGAAAACCCCACGCTCTATCGCATGGGCTATTGGCCAGCCGTCATCGCCGGTTCGATGCTGCCGACAGGCTGGCTGGGGCGCGGCGCAAAGGCTGTCGAGCTGATCCTACCCAACGCCAACATTGCCAAAATGGCGCTGCCGGGCGCGACCGCCCGCACCATCGTCACGGAAGGTGCGAAGGCTGGGGCCAAGACGGGAGCGCTGGAGGGCTTCGGTCACGCCGACGGCGACCGGCCTGCTGACAGCAAGGACACCGCTTTTCAGAGCCTCATGATGCGCGCGACGCGCGGCACGGTCGACGCCGGGACGAGCGCGGTGCTGGGCGGCGGCCTAGCCTATCCCATGACCAAATTCGGCAACTACGTCGCGCCTGCCATCGAACGCGCAGCAGGTTTCGGCACGCCCGGTGCTGGCGATGCCGCTCGGGCGTTTCAGCGTGAAGGGCAGCCGGACGTCGTCAACAAAATCAAGAAAGCGGTGCTGCCCGCTGACGTCGGCGCGGTGACGGCGCTGCCAGCCCGGACGACTGAGGACGCTGCAGAACGCGCCGCCGTGATGCTGCGCGAGCTGGGCGGCGATGCACCCACCAACGCGCACGTCACAGCCGTGCGGCGTGCCATCGAAGCTGATCCCGATTGGCACCGCGCGTTCGGCCCAGGCTCTGGCAGCGATCGCGTTGGCGCGGACACGTTGAACAAAAAAATTAGGGCGGCGCACGGCGCTTTCCGGCAGATCGACGAGGCGGGCACCGAGGCCATTCTCAGGGACTACGGACAGGCCCTCGGCAGCGGACAAGTGCAAGTACCGGAGGCCAGCGCACGGCAAGCTGCAGCGCAGGCTTTGGCCGCGCGCGACCGCACGTTGACGCCCGAGGCGGCTGAGACGCTGGTGAACCGCGCGATCGACGCGTACCGCGAAAAGAACGCCTTTCCAGCCCAGCTTCATGAGCTGGTTGCGGTCGCGACAGGCGGCGAAGGCCGGGCGACGCACAAGCTCTACAAAGCCACGGCAAACCTGGAGGGCGACGGGACCGCGCAGTCGCTTGCGCAGGACTGGGTCCACGCCCGGCAGACCACGCAGGGCGGGCGGGTCAACGACACGCTTCAGCGGCACCTGGGGGACGGCAACGTCGAAGCTGCAATCGAGGCCCATGAGGCTGCCGTCCGCTCGGCCAACGCCGATTACGCGCCGCTGATGAAGCGCCCCGATCTGCCCGACGGCCTGCCGACCAAGCGCGAATTTGAACTCGCCGAAACCCTGGGCAGCCACCCTGACCCCGAAGCCCTGCTTGGCGGTCGCGTCACGCCGGAGGCGCGGCAGGCCTGGCTGTCCGACCCGAAAAACGCGGCAGACTACCGGGCTGCAACCGCCCAGGCCGACGTCTGGGACCGCGTCGCCGCCGCACGTGCCTCAGGCATGACCGACGCCAAGGCCGCGAAGCTGCTCAAGGACCGACAGGCCTTCGACGACGCGAACACCAACCTGTCGGCCAGCGTCCAAGAGATTATCGACAAGTACACGAAGCGCCACGCTGGCAAGCAGACCTCGCTGGCCCGTGGCGTCGACGCGGGCACGCGCACATTGGAACGGCGCAACATTCAGACCTTCCTCGAAGGCAACCCAAACCTCGGGCCGGTGCCTGCCGAGGTCGAGGCGATGGGCGAGGAAGCCGTTGGCCGCTGGGCTGAGCGCCAAATCGCCAAGCAGTTCGCGCGCGACGGCAAGCCAGGGCCAAAGATCGCCAAGCCGGTGCAGTCGCTGGAGGAGTTTTCAGAAGCCCGCCGCGACCTTTGGCAGGAAATCGAGGCATCGAAGGCGACCGGAAAGCCGACGCCGCTGACACGCGAACTTCGTCAGCTCTACGACGACGTGACGGCGGCAGCTTCCCGCACTCATCCAGAATGGGCAAAGGTCAACGCTGCCCGGGCTGCGCCCGAGAAGCTGCGCGAGGCCTATGAACTCGGTGCCGGGATCAATTTCAATGCGGCGCGCGGCAAGAGCCTGCTAGACTACACGAAGCAGCTTCGCGCCTTCGAGAGGATGGGCGACGAGCAAAAGGCGATGTTCCGCATGGGTCTCGCCGGTCAGCTCAAGTCGCTGATCGACCGGAAGTCCAGCACGCACAACATGGCCGGGCCGTTTCAGAATGAGCGGGTCCAGGAGCTGCTGCGGCGCGTCCTCGGGCCGGATGAGGCTGGGCAGGTCATCGACCATTTCACCCGCGTCGGCTTGGCCACCCGAACGGCACAGGCGACGAAGGGCAGTCCCACAGCACCGCTGCTCGACATGAAGAGCGACATGAGCGCCATCGGTCGGCTCGCCAACGCGCTGCAATTTGCGAACCCGTTGGCGATCATCGGCTCGGGCCTCCAGGCGGCTGACAACGTCGTGCAGCGCCGCCGGTACGATGCGGTCACCGACATCCTGACCCGCAACACCGACAATCCGCACACGCTGCTGGAGGGGTTGGACGCCATCGAGCGCGCCACCGCAAATTCACAGTCACAGCTGGTGCGAACAGCCACCGACCTCACAGCCCGCGCGCCGGTCGCCTTCGGCAATCGAGTAATCTCACCCTTCGTCGTCGACAACAACAACGAGAAAGACTGATGGCCCAATCACCGTTCGCCCCTGACGATGTTGCTTACGATGCTCTGGGCAACCCCGTCTTTGTTGCGCCGCAGGGGTATAGGCAGGACGCGACGGGTGCGCCCCCTGGCGGGCTCGTCTGGGATGACGTCAGCAAGGCGTTGACGACACCCAACCAGCTGGCTGTCTTCCAGGCCGCTGGCGAACTGACCGGTGTGCCGTCCATTGTGCGCGGCGGCGAGCGGATTATGAACTCAGGCGGCGACCCGCTGCAGGTAGCTGGAGGCGCTGGCGAGGCGGCACTCGGTGCGCTGCCGGGAATGGGTTTTGCTGGGGCTGTCAGCCGGGCTGTTCGTGCCGCGCTGCCGAGCGGCGGAAAGCTCGTGGCAGGCACCGCAGCTGCTGGCATGCCGGTAGCCTACGCCCGCGACGCCGACGAGAAAAAAGCCGCAGCAGCGGACCAAACAGCACGGGCGACGGCACTGAAAATCGATGACCGCAACCCCGACTATGTGCTGCTGCGTCATTCATTGACCGATCAGGCGCTGCGGGACCATCCCGACGGTGCGCGTCTGGTCGACGCCGTGAAGTCGGCTCAGCAGTCCGTCAATGAGTTGTCGGCGGTGGCGGGCAAGGGCAACACCGTCAAGCCTGCAACGGCGCAATCATTGCGGGAGGCCAACGAGCGCTTAACGAAGGCACAGGGCGACCTGCAGGCGATGCGGGAGCGGATCGATGTGGACTCGACCGACCGCGCCCGAGCGATCATGACAGCGCGCGGCAATGCGCAAAAGGCCAGCGACACCGTGCGGGCAGGGATGCCGAAGACGTCGTATCAGCAGTACGAAAAACTCCGCGAGAGCTACCCCTACCTGCCGCCAATGGGGGTCATCCCCGTCGTCGCGGGCTCAGCAATGGCAGGCATCCCCGCGCTGCGTCAGACGCTCGCAAACATCATCGCGCGCGGGCAAGCCAGCAGCGCGCTCACCCGGGCCAAGTCCGTGACCGATCCGGCAACCCGCAATGCAAACCTGGGGTACGCCGAGGCGAAGTCCGACATGCATGGCCCGAACATGAACGCCACGAGCATGGACCATGCGCGCGAGTTCGCGGCAAACTCAGCCATGCCAGCGATTGCCGGTAGCGTCACGGCGATGATACCGCGCGGCATGGACGCCTATGCGCTCAGCGACCTGAACCCCGACCGGCAGGGGGGCAACGCGTATGTCGAGCAGCTTGTCGACGCTGACCCTATCAAAGGGCGGGAGGCCGATCGCGTGAAACTGCTCCCAGAGCTGAACCCCGCCAAGGCGGCGGCGCAGGATCCGTGGAACTACCTGAAGTCAGGCACGTTCGGCGCGCTCGAAGGCGCAGGAGGTGGTCACCTAACCGAAGGTCTCATCAAGTCCCTGTCCCCGGGTTTTTCGCTGGTCCGCTCTGAGCTTGAAGCGCTTCAGCGGTCGGCTCCACGTCCTCCTCATCACGGTCGTAGCAATCCGGATCGTCAATCAGCTCCTTCAGGCGGACCAAATACGGGAGGCGGTGGCGGGGGCTCAACGGGTGCAGGAAGTTCGCAAGGTCACCAATCAAATCAAACGGGTCAGGCTGAGCCATTTCTTCCTCCAGGTTATTCGAGCCCGGCCCCTGCCGAGCTTCCTCTCGTTCCGTACTCACCGGCACACAGCAAAGAAGTGCGCCGTATGATCTTTGACGACCCCAGCGTCCAGTTCGACGCCAGCGTCCGCGACCCGTCCGGCTTGTCAGACCGCCTCGGCGAACTGCTGAAGCGCACGACCACACTGAACCCGGTCGAGAAGTCTGATCTGGCAGGTCGTACCAACCGGGCCGTCAATGCCGCAACCAACAAGAGCCGCAAAATCGAAGCGGCGGGTGGCAACCTCAGCGACCCCAAGAACATCGATGCCGTCAAGGGCGCAATGTTCAACCAGAAATTCAATGCCGGACCCCGCGCCAAGCTTGCGATCGGCGGCGCGACCGCAGCCGGTGCAGCTGCGACCGGCGGCAGCGATGACGCCAAGGCCGCCCGCATTGAGGAGGCGATCGACACCCATGTGCTCAGCGACGACGGTCTCCTCCAGGCGATTGGCGGGAACCCGGGCAAGCTCCAGACGTCGGCCAACCGTGCCGCCCTGGCGCGGGCCATGCGGCAGATCGGCGAGGCCTACCCGGACCTCGATCGCGGCGACGTTCGCAAGGCCGTGTTCGACATGGCGCGGGGCCGGTGGCGCAAGGGGTGATCGGTCGGTCAATTTTTGCCCTCGAACGTGGCCGCCAGTACGCCAAGCGCCATGCCTGCAGCAATGCACAGGCTCGGCACGCCAATCGTCAGAATGTACCAACCCAAACCGGCGATCATGTCGGCGAGCGGGTCGGACGGCATAGTGTTCGGCAACTGCGGGATAGCGACCGCCATGAAGATCCCAGCAGCCGCAATTGCGGCATGCCAGACCCGTTGAACGGCTACGCTATCCCAATCGATTTTCATCTTCATTGCAGTGCCTCCATACTCGGCAAGGATGATTATCGGATGTGATGATCATGGCAGGGCTACGCGGCCCGCCGCTTTCGTTCCGGCTTGACGTATGGCCAGCGCTGAACCGATGCACTCGCCTTGGCGGTCGAGAGGTCAAAGGACCAGACCTTGGCCTCGACCTGCTTGCCCTCGCGCGTCGTTATGCGCTCCTCGCCGATTGAGAAGCTCAAGACCGGCGAAGCCCAGCGCAGGTCGCGCGCCTTGGCCAGGAGCGCGTCGCGGTGGTCGGGATCGACCGGCACACCCTCGAACATCGGCCAAGCGTAGCCGAGCAGCGTCAGCACGTAGCCCGGCTCCTCGACCGGGCCGTCTGGCAGCGCGTGCAGGTGCGCGCGCAGCTTGACGAAGTTCAGCATCACGCGACCTCCCCTGCCCGAACGGCACGACGCTGCAGATATTGACGGGCGTCGTAGATGCGGCAGCCGACTTGATCCGCAGCGTCTGCGCGGCCAAGGCCTTGGGCGGCAATGACGCGCTCGATGTGGCGATTGATGTTCGTGTTGAAGCTCCTCACTGAGCAATGTTCCAGATGACTGCAGCCAGGGCAGCCAGTGCACTGGCGCTGGCGGGCCGCTGAGCCGAGATCAGCCCAGCAAAGCCCGACAGCGCGGCGCAGAGCGCGAGTGTCACGCGGCCACAGCTACGTCATCGGGATGGAACTCGCCGCCCGTCGCAGCGACCCAGCGATTGTAGTCAGCGTGGGCGATGTTCGTGATCTCGGTCTTGACCCTCGCGAGCACTGCGGCACGATCAGCGTTGCCGACAGCCTCCGCGAGGTCTGCAGCCTCGCCAATGGCGGCGCTGGCAGCCAGCAGCTTGGCGACGGTGGCGGGTGGTTCATGTGTGATTACGTTCATGGCTGAGCCCCTTTACGGTTATTGACGGCCCAATACAACAACACCCGTTTGTAACTGTCAAGCCGGTTATTGACACTTTCAGAATCGAGGGCTATGTGTCAATTCATGGAAATGGTCACACGCAACAAGAAAATGGTCAGCTACGCCCTCGACCCAGAATTGCTGGGTCGCCTCGACGCGTGGCTGAAGACCCAAGAGTTCCCGCCCAGCAAAACGGCTGTTGTGGAAGCTGCGTTGCGCCAGTTCCTGGATGATCGCGCTGAGCGCGAAGAGGAACCAGGGAAACAACCTCATGGAAAAAAACTGCGGTAATCCGCCCACTCTAACAGTTCTTATGGAGTCGTGATGGACGCGCTGATCAACATCGAAAGCACCGACTTGTCGACCGCGCGCGTCGCCCTCAGTGACGCCGCCCGGGCCTTCGCGACCCAGGCGCTGTCGGAAAACACCCGGCGGGCATACGCCAGCCAGTGGCAGCTGTGGCTGGACCATTGCGCCGCGACCGGCGTGTCGCCTTTCCCGGCAACCGCCGAAGCCGTGGCCAATTGGCTGGCGCAGCGCGCCAACGAAGGCGACAGGGGCGGCAAGCGCTTGAAGCTTGACGGCAAAGGCCACGCCCTGAGCACGTTGCGCAACGCCGTCGCCGCCATCAAGTCCGTGCATGCCGCGAAAGGCGCGCACTTCGACACGACGGCCCCGGCGATCACGATGGTGCTCAAGGGCGTCAGGCGCGTCAAAGCCGAGGTCCAGGCCCAAGCCGCGCCCATGCGTGCGTCGCTCATCCTGGACGTCCTCAAGGGCATGGGCGGCACGCCGCTAGAACTGCGCGACGCCTGCCTCCTGGCGCTCGGCTATGCGTTTGCCCGCCGCCGGTCGGAGCTGGTCGGGCTCGATCTCGATCAGGTTGGCCATGGCGACGGCTTCCTCACGATCGACGAGCGGCTGCTGACCGTCGTTTTGGTTCGGCACAAGACCGTCACGGACGAGCCCTTGAAGCTGATCGTCCCGCGCACTGGCAACGAGGCCCTGGTGTCCGCTGTCGAGCGGTGGCTGGCAGTCGCCCAGGTCCGGCCCGGTCAGGCGATCCTGCGCAACGTCTCGCGGTGGGGCACCGTCGGGCGCGAGCGATTGAACGACGAGTCGGTTTCGAAAATCATCAAGAAGCGCATCGCCGAGCATTTCGTTCGCCAGGGCGACACGGCTGCCGAGGCACGGCTCAAGGCAGACAGGTTCAGCGGCCACAGCCTTCGGGTCGGCTTCTGTGTCAGTGCCGCCGAGGCCGGTGCCGACACGCGTTCGATCATGAGCGTCTCGGGCCATAAGAGCCCGGCCATGGTCGCACGATACAGCGCGGCTGCAGATCTGGAGCGGTCGAGCCCGTACAAGCTCGCGGGCGTGGGGCTGACCACAAAGGACAATGGCGGGGAATAATTCCACCTCATGGTCGACTGGTGGCTGCAACATACTCCACCTCAACACCCGGCTGTCTAACTTCAGCAAGTTCTTTTTCCGATAACTCTAAAAATCGTTCATACCGTTTGTACGACGTTTCCACCTGATTGCGAACCGATGCCAATTCGGGCGTACTTATTTTCAGGTCTTCAATGACAAGCAATAGTTTACGCAGATCTAGGATGAACCAGGACGCTAAAATATAAACCTCGATCTCGTTATCGGCGACGACAATTTCTTCAGCTTGCGAAAACAATGCTGTCATGACCATGTCTGGTTTTTTCTTATTCAGCGAGTCCGTTAATTGATGGGCGACCTCATCGCGGTGGCTCAAATATCGCGCATAAATATCGATAAGCTCAATGTCGAGTTGAGGAGCAAGTAAAACGAGCTTCTGATTGATCTGTCTCGAGTTAATCACGTTTTGGAAAAACCGCACCGTCTAGGGATTAATGCCCATCCATCGCAACTTAGATGGGTTTACATATTTATAGTACACGCCATCCTTCTCCCCCGTGAACTCGATTTGTATATTCCTATACATGGCAATGAGGTACGCAGCATCTTGAGCAATCGCCTCTGCCGCGTTTTTGCGGGCAGGTCGTTTGCGCCGCTCTGAAGACCAATCGACTGCGATTGTTAGCGCGATGACCTGGAACACGAGCAAAACAAGTCCCGCCAGCACGCCGGTCGTAAGTTCGCCTTCTGGGGCAATCAACTCAAAAAGGTGAGACCACGCAAAGGTTGACGCGTACGCCGTCAGTACGAGCGTTGCTGCGACGAGCGCAACAACTAGCGACCATAAATACATGTGTGCCCCACAAATTACTGAGTACACCAAGGCCCACATAATCGGCGGCGTCAATACAGAATACTGATCGACCGGCTAAGAGCGCGCAGGAGGCTGAGGCCTTTGATGCGTCCATGATCGAGCGGCAGCACGTGGCGGTGTCGGTGCGGCTTCAAAAGAAGTGCTAAATCTCACCTTGATCAAATGGCGAACCCACCATCGTCATCAGCTTGCGGCCCCTTGGCCCCAGGTATGGCAAATCGCGCTCGTCCCGGATGTCAGCAATCCGAGCCTCAAGGATCGAGAGGACCGACGCGGCTGTGTTATTGCCGTGGTCATCTGCCCGCGTCTTCAACTCGTCGGCCAAGTCGGCCAGTGCGATCCCAAGCGCTCGCGCAGCTGTCCCGGGCACGCCTGTGTCCTCAATTAACTTACTCAGTTGCTTATAGATATCGATGCCTTGCCTGACGACGGCCTGCCGGATCTCGTGGTTCCTTGCTTCGTCCTTAGCGAACCGAATGTCGCCTAGGTGGACCACGTTGGTGTCGTCATCGGTCATGCGTGCTCCGGTACCTTCGAGTAGTCGTGCTCAATGACGGCGCGGCCCGTCTAATTCCGTTCAGGTGGCGGGAGGTATCCCCCTGATGCTTTTCCCGCTTTACCAGCTTTAATGAAGTAGCCGAGCTGCTGCCCAGCCACCCCTTGAACGAGGATGTAGTGGCCGGATGGTAGCGGATAAGTTTCCCCGGGACCTATAGCGAAGTCGGTCAACCGAGGCGGTAGCATCATGTTCGTTTCGCCGGTTGGTGACATCCCGAACTGCTGACTGTTGCCGCTGAACTGGCCGCCGTTTCGATTGAATGACCCATCAGCACTACTTGAACCGGTCGCGAAGCCGGGCGAGCGTGACATCGTCGAGGCGGTTGACGTTATGTCAATGTCAGTTCGCCGGATCTTCGCTTTTCCATCGGGCTGCGCCCCCATGAACTGCAAGACGATGCTGCCGGTGTCGACTTTCCGTCCGAAAATGTCAGCTGAACCGAAGACGTTGGGTAAAGGCCTCTGCTTTTTAATCACAATCAGCTCACCACCGATGCCAACACCAAACGGGCCACCGGGCTTGAACTGCATCACATATTCGTCAGCGCGACATACGTTCGTGGTTGCAAACAATGATAACGCAAGCACGATTGATAACGCTCTATGCACGCCCCCCCCCCCCCCCCCCCCCCCGGTAATCGGTGTGCTAACTTCCCAAGCATTTCTACCAGAGCAGAGATCAATCTGGCCAGCCGAGATTTTGCTCCTCTAACAATGACGCAGTAGACGATTGATTGGTTGACATGTCCTGGCACACCATTCCCCGCGACGACGCTTGGCGACAGGTCACCCTGGCCCACATCCACAGCCTGGGGCAGCGGCTGTGGATCAACTGCGCATGCCACCGGGAGCGCCTCGTCGAGCCGCTCGCCTATGCCGTCGAAACCGGCTTGGACCCCGCCACGCCCTTGCTCTCGATCGCCCTGCGACTTCGCTGTTCGGCCTGCGGCACGCGGCGTGTAGCGGTCCAGCCCGAGCCCTATGGGATTGGTCGAAACAAGTGAGCCCGTCGTGCCGTTGGGGGCGACGCCGGGCTCTACGGCCTCGAAGCGGGGACGCGCCAGCAGGCCGATCAAGCACCATCGCCGAGAATTTTGGCAAGCTCACGTCACAGCGCATAAAAATCCCCGCCGCAGTGATGCGACGGGGCCAGTTGGGACGGTACGCTCGCCGAGCGCCAAAGCGCTCAACGCAAACACCGTACGCGCCAGAGCTTGTGCCAGGCCATGTCCCAAAGCCTATCGACCGGCGTCTGCTAGAGTTCGATCGGTGGTGACCCCACGCCCCCGGACTTGCGAACTGGCAGACAGGAGAGTTGGCAGCGCGCAAATTGACGTGGCGTCACCGGGTGGGGAGCTTAGCCAATCAGAATTGCGGAGGCACGATATTCGAAGGTTTATCGTCAATGCGCTACCGGCAGCGGCTGATCCCCGCCTAAGCACCAGCGCGAGACGGCAGCGCGAGCGAGCCCGTCGAACCGCTCGACGGCATCGGGATCCTCTATTTGAAAACGGCGGCGCAGCTCGATTAACATCAACAAGAACGTCCGGGTCATGGTCGAGGTGTTCGGCCTGCGAGGTGTCGACCGCAACCCCTCAACCATTACGTCGGTCATCAACGCGGCCAAGGCAGCCTCATCCGCAAGGCCGGTCGGCATGCCGGTTGCTCGGTGCAAGTCTTCATACTCACGAAGCCAGCGGCCCAGCTCCTCGCGCAGGCGGTCGGCGGACTGATCACGGGCCTCTTCCGCCGTCATCGGCGGCACCGCGCAAATCATGTCGACCCAATCCGTGGCTGCGTTCTCGATCGCGAACGTGCCCTCGACGTCGCCACGCCCCGACGCGTCAACCGTCAACACCTGGACTGACAGCATCAAGGTCTCCGCCACGCCCACCCCGTCCGTCGTCGCGCCTATGTGTCCGCGAGCCCAGCGCGCCGCGTCGGCAACAAAGCGTGCGGCAGCCAGCTCGTTCGCGGTCGCGAGATCGAGCCCCTCTGCCAGCGCTTCAACCTGATACTGCGCCATCAGCTCGTAGTTCAGCGCGTTCATGATTTTGCTCCGCGTGCGTAGTTGCGTCCGTTCGCCCCCCGCAGCTCGGCGAGCGCGTCCCGGACGGCCTTGCCGTCGGCCTTGGCGGTCTTGATTTCGGCGGCAGCAGCGGGGTCGACCACAGCTCCGGCCTGGGCTTTTCTCCGCAGCTTCTCGGCGGCTGCTTGCGCGATCACCGCCGGATAATTTTCGTCGGGACCATTGGTTTGCGGCCCATCAAGTGCCGCGCGCAGACGATCTTCGACCTCAGGCCCAACCGTCTGCGGATCGGACACATCGATCAGTTTGGCGACCTTTTTTGGCTTCCCTGCTTTGACGGGCTCCGCGATCGGCTCCGGCTCGACGTCGTCAGCCAGCACCTCAGCCTCGATGAACGTGCCAGGACCGTCGAGCGCCCGTGCCAACTTGGCCGCGATCGCGCGCGCCTGCTCCGGGTCGATCTTTTTCGCGTCGGGCCGGTTCTCGTTCGATCTCGGCTCGAACAGCTGATGTACCTTCAAGAGCTGCTCGTTGCTCTTCAAGATCGAATTGAGCGCCGACGCGGCATCAGGACCATAGCTGAAATGCTTTTTCCTCACGCCCTCGGCAATCGCCATCTGGAGGTGCTCGGCGATGAGCAAGTTGCGCGTCACGAGTTGCATGGCCCGGCCCGGCAGGTCGCCCGGCTCCAAAACAGCAGGGGCATTGCGAACCTGGGGCGCGGCGATCTCCGGGGTAGGTGCGGCGGCGGGCTCGCCGGGTTTGGCTTCAGCGGTCATGTCAACGCCCTCCGTAGAGGCGACGGCGGGGCTCAGGCTCCGCATCTTCATCGGCCCATGGGTCGGGGTCGGCTTCATCCGCCATGAACCGGCTCGGGTCCTTGCCCAGCAGGCCCGTACACCAGCCCAGGAGGGCGCTACCGGTCTGCGCGGGCAGCAACCCGAACAATTCGGTGGGGGCCATGCCCAGCGCGTTGGCAGCGGTGTCGAGCGCCTGCTTCATCCGGCGGGCCTCGATGTCCCAGCGGATCGACGGCAGGTCTTCGGCGAGCAGCTGGAGGCGCGCTGGCGTGAATGTGCCGGTCGCGTTGATGCCACGGCCCAGGATTGCCATCGCGTCACCGTCAGCGCGGCCTAGCTCGAAGTCGCGCCGGTCATCGGCGTTGCGCACGACGTGGCGGCGGTGGGGGTGCTTGAGGAGGTCGCCGCTCATCAGCCACCCCCTGCAAGCTTGGCCATGAGAGCCATCTCGGCCTCGTGGACGCGGCGGGCCAGCTCGCGCTTTTTCTTGGATGTGGTGCCGAGCACAATCGGGGCCAGGGGGCGATCGTCGCCGCCCAACTTTTTGCGGAGCATGCGAACTGCTTTTTCGCTCGTGTAGATCGACCGCCCCCGCATACTTTCCGGTTTGATGGTGAGGCAGGTTTTGCAGGCCCAGGTATGCACGGCATAAAACAGGTGGCGAGCCCCTTCGCCGCAGTGGGGACAGTCGCAGCGGTATTGCACACCGCACGGCGTCGGCTTGACGCGCAGCTGAACTTTGATGGTCCGCGCTTCTGGCTCGCCGACATCGCGCGTGTACTCCCAAGCGACAGTGAACTCGCCGCCGTCAGCGCCACGGAAGATGGCCCGAACAAAGCAGACAACTTCGATCGGGCCGTCGAGCGACTTGAGATGCAGCAACGCGCCTTTTTCGGCCCCTGACTTTTTCAGCTTCTCAACTTCGATCTTGGGCACCTGCTCGACGCTAGGACGCCCGCTGTGGTGTTCAGCCCGATCGGTCAGGTCCAGGCGTGCGCTCAGCGCTGCCCAACTGACGCGTGCTTCCGCGACCTTGCGCGCGCGGCTGCGCGTCTGAGTTTGATTTGTATGCATCGTTTCGAAAACCCCCGTATGTCAAGGATTTCGTACAGGTTGTGATATTCGTTTGCTTTGTCATCACTTTTGTTGTGCTCATCACCGATGTTAAATCACCCGTGTTGCGCTCAACCAAATTTGAATTTCACTTGGCGCTTGCCCTGGCGCTTCCCCCGTACGGCAACCCACATCGCCCCCCCCAATCGCACCCGCGCCCCTGCCGGTGAAATGACGATCTGCCCATCCATCGTAGACATGCGTTTCCTGACTCGTGGCGGGGTCGCCAGCGGGCGTTTTGCGTTTTTGAGTCCCTGGCAAACCGGAAAAACGAAACGCCCGCCCATGACTCGCCCTCGCGGGTTTCTGGCGATGTTCAAACTTTCCGCCCCATATTGGCTTGCCGCTCCTCGTACTCTTGACGAGCGGTCTTCAGTTTTGGCTTCGGCACATCAGGCTCTACGGGTCCGGCTGGCTCCTTGAAACGGCGGACCAACTCGTTGACCATGTCCTGGACGGTCTTCTTGCTATTCGCGCCCCACTGCCCCGTCAGCTCGCGGGCGGTTCGGCGAACCGCTTCGAGGTCGAGGCCCGGCACCGCAGCCATAACATCCTTTGCGTCCCTTCCGGTGAAGTGCTGCCCGAAGCCGAAGGTGGCCACCCTCTCCCAATCTTGGAATGTATCCTGAGATGCTTTCGGGCGAGCAGGTCTGGCCAGTGCCGCAGTCTCGGCCACTGCGTTGCTGTGCTTTGCCAGCTCCTTGAGCGCCCCCGTGCGCAAGTAGTCTGGCAGCGATCCAATCTTGGTCGCATCCGGGCTGTCGATCCCTTCAATCAAGCGGGCTGCTACCACTTCGAATGCGGGACCGAGGCCGGGCGTCATCTTGGCCCATGCAGCCAGCTGGGTGACCAGCCCGCCCCGGCCCGGCTTACGGGATCCCAGCTGGGTGTGCTTCTCGGCATAGCGCATCAGGCCGTCGAGGAGGTGCCCCGGCAAGCACCACCCCGCAGACGATTGAGTTGCAGCAGCATCCAAAACCAGATCATCAGCCGTCGGAATAGTCGCGCGGGGGGTAGGGGGGTCTTCCTTCACTGCACTTTCGTGCTGCTGCGACTGCTGCTCGCCACTTTCAGCTTCAGGGGGGCGAGCACCGCTTTTCGTCCCATCAGATCTAGTGGAAGCGAAGTGAAGAAGCTCTTCCCCGGAAATTTGCTGTGACATCACATCAAAATTTGCTGTGACATGGTCGGTCACATCGAAATTTGCTGTGACATCGGTCACATCATTTTTTGCTGTGACATCTGGGTTGCTGCTGCCACCAGAGGCTTTGCGCTCACGCGATTTGCGCTTGCGTTCGGCACCCTCGGTGCGGATGGCTTGGCACATTGCGTTGTAGGTTTCGCGCGCCTGGGCCTCGACCGTGCGCACGGCCAGACCAGTGCGGTGTCCGACATCCACGATGGGCGTGAACCGCACTTGGTTGTCACCGTTGACCCGGTAGCGCAGCTCCCGCACAACACCCTTGTCGACAAGGGGCTTGAAGTACTTGTAGGCGTTCTTGACGTCCACGATGCCCGCGATGATGGCAAGCTCACCGGCGGTCTTGAGCGTGCAACGCGGGTCACCTGTTTTCGTCCGCATGCTCGCATAGTGGCAGATGACCCCGAGCAGGTTGCGTTCACTAGGGGTGAGTGTGGCGAGCGGGGCGATCCGCGCGTTCTCGATGGCGAAACGACGCACGCGTTCGTCGCCCTGCTGCTGAATCGCCTTTTCGAACGCGCGCAGGTCTACCGGGCTGACGTTGTCGGGAAGCCTCAAGAGCTTCGGATCGAGCTTCCATCCAAAGTCCGGACCAGGGTCGGTATACTGATCAAGATCTTTGGGCCGGTCGCCGGAGTTATGGCCGAACGGGTGCGCACCCCTCTGCTCGTCGTTTCTCATCACGTGCCCCCCGTGAGGCTGGTGAGGTGGCGCAGGACGCCCGGCAGTTCCTTAGGGTCGTCGTCCCCCAGTCCAATCTCAAGCGCCACGCTCCACAAGGCGTTGATGGCATCATGGGCGGAATAGTGGCCCTCGATGACTTCCTCGACCGCGCGGCGCGATGCCCAGTACACGATGCCGTTGCGATTGTGGCTGCCCACGCGGTGGTTGCGCACCTCGTCGACGAGATATTGGATCTTCTCAGGGTACTTTGCTGCGCCCATGCTGGCGGGGCGCTTAGGGATTGGCACCTGCTCGACGACTTTCCAGAACCACCGGGGGGCTGGCGGCAGGCTGGAGCCCAGAAGATGGCGCTCCCACGCGTATGTGCCGGTGATGCCGCCGGGCCTGCCGTCCCCTTTCTCGTAATGGATGCCGTTGATGAACGATGGCGGGGCGACGACGTGCTTGCCGTCGAACTGGAGGTCACCCATTGAAAGCTTGGGATTGTTCGGGTCTTCCCACTTACGCCCGCCCAGACGTGCCCAGAGCTTCTTGTGAAACTCAGCGGGAGCACCCTTCAGGCTGAGATACAGGTGGTATCCGCCAGCCCGAGTACGGACGAGCGGTGCTGGTGGCATGCCGCCAAGCTTCTTATTCTGGGCGATGATGTCACGCATGAACGCGAAGCCCTGTGGGACACGGTCCGGCCCCTCAAGATCGAGCACGATCAAGTTGTGCCTTGCCCCGCAGGCGATACCGACGTTCGCGTTCGGCCACTGCGCCCACCACGCCTTAATGACAGCCGGGTCTCGTGAGGCGTTACTGCTCGCCCCCTCGATCAGGGGTTCCTTACGCTCAGGGCGCAGCGGCAAGACGGCGAAGCCCATGGCCGCGTAGTGCAGGGCGGCGGCGAGGAAAATGTTTTCCATCTTACATCCCCCACAGCTTGCGCAGAATGGCGGTTGCGGCGGGATCATGGACAATATCCTCGATGTTCTTGTCGAGCTTGAAGGCGAAGACCCCACGCTCGCCCATCGCGCCCTCACGTTTGATTTTGTCGATGTTCAGGATCAGGTGGTCATTGGTCTGGATAACCGGGTGCCCAGCGCGCGCCCGCGCAATGTCGTCGTCGCTGATGTCGTCGTCCTCGACCTCGCCGCTGATCAGCTTCGCGAGGTAGTTAGTGCGTGAGGCGGTGAAGCCGTACGAAGCGAACTTGCCGAAATCACCAGACCCGTGCGCGTCGTTCACCGAAATCATTTTGGGCTTGCCGGTCTTGGGTGGCGTTGCAGCCTTGGGCGTGTGCGTGATGATGTGAATGATGATGTTCAGCTCTCGCGCAAGCTGCGTGATCCGGTTCATCATGCGGTTCACGTAGGACGTCATCTGCTCGGCCTTCTCGAAATCTGGCAGGTGCGCCGTCCACGGGTCGAGGATGTGGATGCGAACCCCATGACGCAACGTCATGTGGCGCACCTGTTCAATCCAATCGTCGAGCCCTTTGGGGCGCGGCAGTCTCTCGTCGTACCACCACAGGCGGTGCTGGAAGTGCACGAGTTCCGCGAGACGCTGCTGATCGTAGCGACCCTTGAAAAAGTGCGTAGTCGATCTTTCTTTCATGTCGAGCAGGTCGTCTTCGAAGCAGCAGAACGATGCCCCAAACCCTGCATCCAATCCTTTCGCGGCTAGCATCTGCTTCATCGCCATCTGGACTGCGACGGTGGATTTGCCGGACCCGTACCCGCCCGTCCACACGGCGACGCTCCCCATCGCCCAGATAACGTTGTCGGCAAGTGCCCCATCACCGCACCCGAAGGTCTCGGCTGCGGCGCGGTCCTCCCATTCTGGCAGCGGACGCACAATCATGTGGAGGTAGGGGTCCCCAGGGCGCTCGATGAGACCAAGCAAATAGTCGGGGTTCGACTGGGCCAGATCAGGCACGGTCGAATGACCCGGCTGGCCGAGCAGCGGTGCCAGATCCACGAAACCGACCCGCAGCTTATCGATGCCCCCGCTGATGAGCCTAATAGCCTTGCTGTGGGCGTCCACGTTGCTGACAAGCACGACTGGCGCGGTCGGGTTCGTCGACGGCAGATGCTCCAAGGTGACTGCGGTCATGCCGAGCGCGTTATGGACGGCCCAGACATCTTGGGGGGTGTCGCAGACGACGATCGGGGCGGGAGTTCCGTACGCACCGCCTTGCGCGGCGCGCGAATAATTTGTATGGGACATTTGTTGTTCTTTCGACTACGTGCCCGCAAGGCACGACGTTGCTGTACACTGGTCCGGCAAGACCAGCGGCGAAGGCAGCAGCAGCAGCAGTAGGAAATCAGGGCTCGACGCTTCCAGGCGGCGGGCCTTTTTCGTTAGCGGTCCAACGCGGCGAAGAATGCGCGGCGTAGGCGCTCGATCTCGGACGGGCGCGAATAGTGCGCACGGCCAATCTTCACCATCTTCAGCCCGTTTTTGGTCTCGATGGCCTTCAATCGCTCGGTAGTCATATCCGGGATGAACTCGCGCAAGGCGTCAAGCACGGGCACGAGGGTATCGTCGGACTTCGTGGAAGCATGGGGCTGGTTCATCTGTATGCTCGCAAATTTCGATGAAGCGCGGTCTGGTGGTGATGGTGGTTGAATTTGGGGATGTCGTCCACCCCAGATTTACACGCTTTTGTCAACCCATCGTTGACAAGATTTTCTCGGTGAGGCGAAAAACCTGAGCTTTGGGGCTCGTCAAACCCGCAGATTCGCCGGAAATGAGCTGTGGAAAACTTGGTCCGGCTGTCGATGTGCAGGGTGCCGTTGGCGGGCCGATCGGGCTCGCGGTGGGCGGTTCAGGGAGTTGGGGGACGCTCGGCTCAGGGCGAGCGATACTGGGAACGCGTATTGACGTGACGTATGGGCGATCAGGCGGCGCGGTCGACGGCAGGCTGTTCGGGGCTGCGACGGGCAGGCTGTTCGGGCAAGTTTTTGACGTAAGCATCGACTTCATCGGCGCGGAAGACCGTCATGCTGCCCTGTTTGCGAGGCTTTAGGTCGCCACGGTCGATGATGCGGTAAATCTCAGTCCTCGATACGCCTAACCGCTTCATCACTTCGGCGATCCGCAGAATTGAGGGCGGCGAAGCACTTGTGCCCATTGCTTCCGCCACAGCAGCCTTCGCGGCGGCGGCAATCAGGTCTTTGATTTCGGGGGTAATCGTCAGTGCCATGTGTTCGTGCTCCTTGGGTTACATCGGCACAACATGATTCATTGGCAGCTGCCACGCAACAACGAACAAGTCAACCATGAGTTGACAAAACAGCTCCGGATGGTCTGCAACACATTGATCTGGATAGTAAATTGGATTTAGGCCACACCGTTTTGGCACATTTCCGCAACCTAAGCCATTGATAAGAAACAGTATTCCCATTTTGCGTCTTCAAAAACGACGACTTCGAAATAAAAGCTTGCATTTCAATGACTTACTTTCCGCAGCAGTGTGCGGCCCAAGCCGCCATGAGGGAACGACGTTCTTCAAAGAAGTCCGTGCGCAGATATGCTGCCGCGACACGGTCCTTCAACTTGTGAGACAGCGCGGCCTCGCCCACCTCGAAAGGCGTTTTCGCCTCCTCTGCCGACCAGATGCGAAAGCTTGACCGGAAGCCGTGAACGTTAAATGGGAGCTGCGCGTCACGTAGGGCCTTGGTCATGGTCATGTCAGAGAGTGGACGACCCGCGTGCGTGCCCTCAAACACAAGTACGCTCCTCCTGTTCAGCTCACGGGCTGTCCGCAATATCTCGATGCAGCGGGGCGCGAGCGGAACACGATGGGGCCGACGCGCCTTCATTCGCTCTTTGGGGATGCTCCAGGTAGCGGCCCCCAGGTCAATTTCCGACCAGAGCGCGCCCCGTGCCTCGTCCGACCGCGCTGCCGTCATCACAAGGAACTCCAGACACAGCGCCGTCGCCGGGAAACGCCACGGTGACGGCTCGCGCAGCCACGCTAGAAAGGCCGGTACTTCCCGCCAAGGCATAGCCGGGTAGTGCTTCTGCTCGCGGTGGCGGACGCCCAGTTCAGCAGCAACCCCGATACAGGGCGACGCCCGTTCCCGGAGGCCGCGCACGACGGCGCTTTTGAAAACCGTTTCGATGCGCTGAAGCAGGCGCTTCCCCAGGTCAGGCTTTTCAAACCAGACTGGGCTCAGTACTTCGATGATGTGCGGCGTTCGCATTTCGGCAATCGGCAGATGGCCAATGGTCGGGAAGACATGGTTTCGCATGCTCGCTGGCCACGCGTCTCGATAGTGGTCATTGGTAAGTTGTTTGCCGCGATGTTCGAACATGAGCCAGAAAGCCTGCTCGAAGGTCGTCCCCACAGCGGCGTCGCGCTTCTCCTGCTCGCGCAGGTCAATTCCGTCCTTTGCCGCCGTTCGAAACTGTTGGGCCTGCTGCCGGGCCTGCTCAAGCGTTGTGGCGGGGAAACCGCCAAGGCCGCGCTCAACCCTCCTGCCAGCCACGGAAACCCGCATAACCCAGCGTTTGACGCCGCGCTGGTCTATGACAAGGCGGAGGCCGCCACCGTCTTCGTATTTCCCGGGTTGATCCAGGGACCGCACCTTCGCGGCGTTCAAACGTTTCTCAACTCTCGCACCCGCCATTCGCATCCCCCAAAAAATCCCCCAAGCAGTGGGGGATACCAGGGTATGTCAGGATGTACCGCCGATCAACCGTGCTGCTCAAAACCCAGCAAACACGGGCATCTAGGGGCGTTTCGGTGTATCCTGGAATGTAGCGGTGGTGGGCAGTGAGGGGATCGAACCCCCGACCATCTCGGTGTAAACGAGACGCTCTACCGCTGAGCTAACTGCCCACCGTCACGTTTAGCGGCCCTGCGCGCGCAGCGCAATACCGATCAGCCCTTT
>Ga0247844_1003560_pt1 | contig 22569 bp, 24 predicted proteins | sample LaCtaG_FD_192421 | JGI IMG/M metagenome (GOLD analysis project Ga0247844, IMG submission 192421) | Freshwater microbial communities from meromictic Lake La Cruz, Castile-La Mancha, Spain - LaCruzMarch201714.5m_1 | ecosystem: Environmental > Aquatic > Freshwater > Lake | place: Spain: Castile-La... | reverse complement strand
TTTTTTGGCTAGTCATTTATTGGCCAATCAGTTGATGTTAAGCAATAAACAAGAGGATAAACAAAAAAGTTTAAACATTTTTCAAAAGCTTGCTCAAAAAGGTGATGCCCAAGCACAGATGAAAGTAGGCTATATGATGGTGCAGGGTTTAGGGGGTACTGCAAATCCGGCACTTGCTGAGCAATGGTTATTGCAGGCGGCAAACCGGCATTACCCCGAGGCTGAATTTGTGTTAGGCACAATGTATCATTTGGGGCAGTTTAATGGCATGGCTAATGATGAGCAGGCGAAATATTGGTTTAAATGTGCTGCTAAAAAATTACCTAAGGCTTGGTTAGATCTTGGATTTATATACGAAACGGTTGATAAGCAATATGATGATGCCAATTATGCTTATCAGCAGGCCATACAGTATTCAAAGGTTTTAGGGTACTTTAATCAAGGCTTAATTTACCAATATGGTAAAGGTACTACGATGGATTTAAATAAGGCGAAAGCCAATTTTGCTGTGGTGGCACAAACCGGCTCACCCCAGGCTATGCTTGAATTAGGTGAGTTAAGTCTTTACAAAGGCAGTCATGATGCAGCCCAAGAGGCTTTAAGTTGGTATCAGAAAGCATCTGAGAAAGGCCTGCCGGAAGCTTTTTATCGTTTGGGCTTAATGAATGAGTCAGGAATTGGCGCGCAGGTGAATTATCCCCAAGCCATTTCCTATTATCAAAAGGCCCAGCAATTGGGTGATTTGCGAGCAACAGAAGCTTTAAAGCGCATTGATACGTATAAAATGTCGAATCATGAGCCCGAGCATAATCGTTTTGTTGAGATAAGTAAGTATGCGGCAAGCCATTTTAAAACTGGTGGGAATCCAGATATGAGCAGTGCGGAGTTGCGCTATCTGACCGCATTGGATGTTTGGAATCATGGGCAAGCCGATATTGCAGAACAGGCTTTAGGTCAATTGCTACATGATTACCCTAATTTTGTACCAGCTAAAAAATTGTTGATGCAAATCAAACAAATTGGTCAAGAAAAGAAAGCGGTTTAGTTTGAAATTTAGTCCAAATAAAAACCCCCGAATATCGGGGGTTGGAGATGTACTACTATGTTATATGGAAATTAACGATACCCTACACTTTTTGCATTTGTTAAACCAGCAGTTCCAGTTTCAAGGACTTTAGTATTAGAAGGAACAGGAGTAGGAGTAGGAGCTTGTTGTTGATTCTGCCCAGTTTCAGCGGCCAAAATTTGAGCTATGCATTCATCATTTGCGCATTCGTCAAATCCAAGATGACCTTTTAGCATAGACGTACTATCTTCTCCACGATCTGCGGACACGTGTTTTCTGTTAGACCTGAAAAGACCACCCAAAGCACCACTAAAAGGCAAAAAGATAAGTGCTAACACTGCAACAAGAGCAGCAGTAAAGAGCCCCTTATTTTCCGAGACCCATGTTTTGAACTTTTGTAAAGCGTTCGAAACAGCCTTCGTTGCTACATGATCCTGAACCTTAGTGACTATTTCAGTAGCCTTCTGCGTCACAGCGTCGAACCCACCCTTTACAATGGTTGCAGCTTCTTTCGCAGCGCTGACAACACCTGTGACAAGTCCGCCAGCCACATTCATAGCCGCGGTGCTTAACTCCTTGAGCTTATTTGTAGCATTTTTGACCATGTCCGCGGACTGGGGGGAAGGAGCGGCACTTGATAAGTCCCCATCACTCGCTTGGTGCGTCTCAGTAGTCTTAAACCAGTTGAACCCACTCTTTACAAAGGTTGCAGCATAGTCATATACGTTTTTAAATATATTCATTTTATTCTCCGGTTGTAGAGTAAATATTGAAATGCCTGGATATAATAACATAAAATATTTCAAATTGGAACAGTTTGTTTTATATAAGAGCACTTTGTTAAGGTGCGTTGGATTCATTTTCTTGAAAATATCAACGTATTGTGACAAAAAATGGAATGAAATTAGATGTCTCTGATTGATTTAACTGCAATTTTATGTTCATGTATGTCAGTAATATGATAGACAACGTGGAAGTATAATTTGAAAAATAAAGAGGAATGCTAGTGGAAAGCATATATATATACTCAACAAATACGTGTCCTTACTGTGTTATGGCTAAAAGACTTCTAGAGCAAAAGGGATTGTCGTATACAGAAATTCGAGTGGATCTTGATGAGGAAGAGCGCGAACGTATGGTCGCTCGTTCAGGTCGACGAACCGTGCCCCAGATTTTTTCTGGTGAACAGCATATTGTGAGCTTTCGGCAAGGCTGTGTGACAATGAGCCTATGATTTTGTAGAGTTAAGCCTCTTAAATACTGGAGGTTTATAAAATGAGTGGTTTAACATTAGAGTTTGTAGAAAAAGCATTTTCCCAATGGCGTGAGCAACGCAGCTGTCGTTCAGAATTGATACCCAAAAAACTGTGGGAGATGGTTTTAAAACTGTACCCGCAATATAAAAAAATGTCATTTGTTGCCGACTTGGGCTAAGTGGTGGTCAATTGAAGCAACATTTAGATAGTCGTCCTTCTTCTGGCGCTGGTTTTGTTTTAGCATCTGTAGATTCTGTCAAAGAACATTTAAACCCTAATATACAACTGACTATACAAGGCAAAGAGCGAGCCTTAATGTTATCTGTTGATATGCATACATTTGATAAAATATTACCTAGCATAGGTATGTTGTTATGATTCAAATAACCACACTTCATCATTTGCATTTATGGATTGAACCCATTGAATTTCGTAAAGGCCTAGATGCCTTAATAGGGCTTTGTCGCAAAAAAATTGGTTCGCCCTATGATGGCACCATTTTCGCTTTTCGCATATTGGCCAAAGTCTCTCGACGAGCGCATTTGTGCTACAACAATGGCTATTATCCTTAATCAGGGGTATCCGGTGCAGATGCGTCCTGCTTGGCGCCCGCTGCTAAGTTCTGCTTAATAGTTTCCTGATAGCACCAAGGCAGCCACGCGTTTGGATTTTGCATCACCGCTTTTTCGTTCTCGATGAGTGCGCACATGTAATCGCATGGGTTTATTTCATTTTGAGCGGCACTGTATAGAGCTGATTGTACGTAGCTTGCAAAGGCGGCACTGCTTAAGGTCTTATAAAACATAGAAGACTTTCTGACTTGAATGACAAGCTTAAGTGCACGCTCTACAACATTGGTATCAAGTGGCGCATGAGCTTGACGTAAAAACTGTGATAGCTCAGTCCATCGATTTAAAATATAGTCGATTGCCTTGCCAGGAATAGAATTAGGCTCAAACTCTAATTTTTGCTCTTTAAGATATGCTTTGAGCTCTTCCATAACGGGCGTGCTTTTTTCTTGATGATAAGCCAAGCGCTTTTCTGGACTATATTCCTTGGTGTGCGCTTCATGGTCGTAAATAGTACCGATTAAGCCAATGACTTTATCTGCCAAATCATCATAATCATTGGGGAGTTCATAGAACTGACGCCTTGCGTGTACCAGACAAAAACACAAGATGTATAAATCCTCAGAAATACCTTGAGGAATGTTGGCAGCTAGTGCATCACTCATCATAATCGGTGGGTCTAAATCAGTATCTCGACGCTTCATGATTTCAGCGATACATTTTCCAGCTGCTCGGTTATCGATGATGTAAAGATATGTGCGATGGTCATCATGAAGGCTTACAATGCCTGTGGTAAAACAATTGTGCTGGCTTTTTTACCAATTTCTACCAGCTTGGCAGCTTTAATTTCGCTCATAATTTTGACAGATGTATCGTCATAACTGTTAACAGCCTTACTGCAGCAGCTGCATTTCTATCATCTTGAGAATGTCCTGGTTTTGGTGCACAAAGCTTCAGGGTAGCTCGAGTAATTTCCTTGATTGAACAGCTCCCATGTTCGCGTAAGCAAAAATTAATAATGTATATTGACCGTATATGAACACGAACAATGTACCGCGGGTATCCTAAGTCACTAAGATATTCTGTTAATCCATCTAGTACTGAACCCAATATAGGCAAAGATGAATAACGCTGATGACCTTATGGAAAAAAATCTTTAAGCATTGCAATCCTTTTAAAAGTTAATAGGCAATTACAATGTTAGTCTTAAGATGTTTATGAGCAGTATTTAGTTAGCTCGACGTAGTGTTTATAAGGAATAGCAATAGTTACTTCACATTAATGAAGTGTCACCATAAATCGACTTATGTGGAGCTCCACATAAGTCGATGAACTTGGTTACTTGCCTTTAGATAAACAAAGCAATTATAACTTGTTTCAACTGATTCATTCGATGTATGAGTATCGTTCATTAATTATCACAACCAACAAAGATTTTACCCAATGGGGTGATTTTTTTTTGTGATAACAATATTGCCGTCCCCATTATTGACAGGATAATTCATCATGCACAAATTTTTATGTTGGGAGATGAAAGCTACAGACTTAAAAATAGACTTAATGCACAAAAAATATTTACCTAGGGTGGATTAAAATTAATGTCCGAAAGTGGATCAATCCTAATGGCCATTGACAATAAGCAAGTATGCGGCAAGCCATTTTAAAACTGGTGGGAATCCAGATATGAGCAGTGCGGAATTGCGCTATCTGACCGCATTGGATGTTTGGAATCATGGGCAAGCCGATATTGCAGAACAGGCTTTAGGTCAATTGCTACATGATTACCCTAATTTTGTACCAGCTAAAAAATTGTTGATGCAAATCAAACAAATTTGTCAAGAAAAGAAAGCGGTTTAGTTTGAAATTCAGTCCAAATAAAAACCCCCGAATATCGGGGGTTGGAGATGTACTACTATGTTATATGGAAATTAAAGAAACCTTACACTTTTTGCATTTGTTAAACCAGCAGCTCCAGTTTCACGGACATCAGTATTAGGAGTGAAAATGCTTTGAGCTGCTTGGTCGAAATTAGCTGACAGTTTCTCCTCTTCAGCCACCTGCAAAGGGGAAGCCAAGCCTTTACCACTCTGCATTTGAGTAGCATGGGGAATAACAATTCCTTCATCTACTTCAGAGTCAGGTGTATGACGGCCACTATTTTGATTTTCTTCATCGTTAGCTTTATTGCCCTTTTTAGAAAGAATAGGCCCAAACAATTTAGAAAGAATAGGCCAAAAGATGAATGCAAATACAGCAAGAGTAAGACCTACTGCAATAACGAGACCCTTTATATCAGAAGCCTTCTTCATAACAGCGTTGAACCCATCCGTTACCGTTTTTACTGCTGCCTTTGTAGCGTTGACAACTATATCCTTAGCCGCCGTGCCTAAGCTCATGAGCTTATTTGCAATAGTTTTGATCCAGCCCGCGGGCTGGGGGGGGGTATCATCAGCCAGTGAGGATGGTTTAGTTAATGGCAAAATCTCACCGCGCTGGCCAGAGCCCAAGAGGCCCATGAGGCCCATGAGATAAGTCGCACTACTTTTGACCCAATTAAAAAAACTATTCATTTTATTCTCCGGATGTAGCGTAAATATTGAAATGCTAAATAATGGTAACAAAAAATATTTCAAAAAGGAACGGTTTGTTTTATATAAAAGCATTTTGAAGGTGCGTTTGATTTATTTTCTTGAAAATATCAACGTATTGTGACAAAAAGTGGAATGAAATTAGATGCCTCGGATTGATTTAACTACAATTTTATGTTCATGTATGCCAGTAATATGATAGACAACGTGTAAGTATAATTTGAAAAATAAAGGGGAATGCTAGTGGAAAACATATATATATACTCAACAAATACCTGTCCTTACTGTGTTATGGCTAAAAAACTTTTAGAGCAAAAGGGATTGTCGTATACAGAAATTCGAGTGGATATTGATGAGGAAGAGCGCGAACGTATGGTCGCTCGTTCAGGTCGACGATCCGTACCCCAGATTTTTTTTGGTGAACAGCATATTGGTGGTTATGATGATCTCTGTGCATATTTTAAATCGGTATGAAAAAAAGTAGAATCCATCTCCATTTTATGGAGATGGAAATAATTTATTGGCCAGCTAACTGGTCGAGATATTTTTCTGCATCCAATGCCGCCATACACCCAAACCCTGCAGAGGTGATAGCCTGACGATAGTGTGAGTCGGCAACGTCGCCACAAGCAAATACACCAGGAATATTAGTTGCTGTCGCATTTCCTATTAGCCCAGATTGAATTTGAATGTACCCCTCTTTCATATGAAGCTGTTGGTCAAAAATTTGAGTATTGGGTTGATGGCCAATGGCAATAAACACCCCATCAGTTTCTAATTGCTTAAAGTTGGCATCTGTGGTGCCTTTAATGCGAATGGCATTGACCTTCATAGTATCACCGAGAATTTCTTCAACTTCGTGATTCCAAATCAAAGAAATTTTGCCTTGAGCTACTTTTTCCATCAGATGATCTTGAATGATTTTTTCAGCGCGCAAGCTATCACGGCGATGAATGAGAGTGACATGAGAGCAAATATTGGAAAGATATAACGCCTCTTCTACGGCGGTATTGCCGCCACCAATCACACATACTTTTTTCTGACGGTAGAAAAACCCATCACAAGTAGCACATGCAGATACTCCGCGGCCTTGATAGGTTTTTTCTGAAGGCAAGCCGAGGTATTTTGCACTGGCACCCGTTGCAATGATTAAGGCATCACAGCTGTATTGATGTTCTGAGCCTTGAAGGATAAAAGGACGTTGTTTGAGGTTCACTTTTTCAATTTGATCAAAAACAACTTGGGTCTCAAAGCGTTCGGCATGTTTTTGCATTCTATCCATTAATGCCGGCCCGGTTAAGCCACTGACATCCCCTGGCCAATTGTCAACATCTGTGGTGGTGGTCAATTGTCCACCTGGCTCCATGCCTGTGATGACAACCGGTTTGAGATTGGCGCGTGCTGCATAAATGGCTGCAGTATAACCTGCTGGCCCCGAACCTAAAATAATGAGTCGGTGGTGTTGCGTCATTTGTGTTCCTAAGGATAAAAATGACAATTAGTATAACGTTTATTAGAGTAGAAATCATCCTCTTGGAAGCGGTTATTATTCAATTTGAGCCCTTGGGGATTTGTGTTAACATGCTTATATGGTATGTATTTTTTACGTGTTATTAGAGTAATGGCTAAGCTTCGTCAACCTCATAAAAATGAATCTGTGCAACATATGCAAGTGGTCAAAAAACATGCTTTACAAGGCGTGTTTGTTTTGTTGAATTGCTTTGCTGCTTTGGTATTTATGGCCTTAATGACTTACTCATTGCCAGAGTTTAAAACCCATACGGGAATTTGGCATAACTCTGCGGGTATTATTGGTGCCCATGTTGCAGATTTTTTATTTGCAACATTAGGCTACATGGCCTATATGGTTCCTTTTGGTATTGTGGTCATTGCCGCACACATGTTATTTGATCATCAACGGATCTTTGATTTGCATTGGGCCTTGTTATTGGTGCGGTTTTGTGGGTTATTGTTGTTGCTCGCAGGAGGCTGTGGATTGTGTTGTATTCTGATGAATTCTCATTTGGGCGCATATTCCTCGGGTGGGGGATTGGGTTTTTCAATCTTAAAGTTTTTTTGGAAAGGATTTGAGGGGCCGGGTACTTTAATTATTTTATTGGCCATTATTAGCCTAGGATTAACATGGTTATTAGGTGTCTCGTGGTTAAAAGGGTTGGAATGGCTAGGATTAAGTTTATTTTTTATAAACAAACAAATAGTACGTTGTGGTGAGTATGCGCTTAGCTTTTATCACCGCTTTCATTTTTCATCAGAACCCAAAAAATGGGTCGAGCGCCCTGAAATTTCCAAAGCGTCTCGAAAAAAACTATCCATTCCCCGCTCTAAGAGCTTGGTTACCCAGGCATCTGATGAGGAAGATTTGATTCCGACAATCCATAAACCTGTGGTTCAAGTGGAGTCAATGGGTGCTCCATATGTAATCGAGGGTTTGCCTGATGTAAATTTATTAGAGTTTAGTGGTAAACAGCGCAGTAGTTCGTCTTTTTCGGCTTCAGAGCTCGAGCAGCTGTCCCGGCAATTGGAACAACATTTAATGGACTTTTCTGTTCAAGCGCAAGTGGTGTCTGTCCATCCTGGACCTGTCATAACGCGTTTTGAATTACAATTGGGTGTAGGCACCAAAGTCAGCAAGCTTAGTGCCTTAGCAAAAGACCTGGCACGTTCTTTATCAGTGAATCGCGTGCGAGTGGTTGAAGTTATTCCTGGCAAAACAGTGGTGGGTCTTGAGTTGCCCAATCCAGAGCGTGTCACCGTAAAATTGGCTGATGTGTTAATTTCTGATGTGTATAAACATGCCAGTTCTGCATTAACACTCGCTTTGGGTGTGGATATCGCGGGACACCCTATGGTGGTTGATTTGGCTAAAATGCCACATTTGTTGGTCGCTGGGACGACGGGCTCTGGGAAATCAGTGGGCATCAATTCCATGATTTTAAGTTTGTTATTTAAAAACACACCGGAACAAGTGCGTTTGATTTTAGTTGATCCCAAAATGTTGGAATTGTCGGTCTATGATGGCATTCCGCATTTATTGACGCCAGTGGTGACCGATATGCGAGAAGCGGCGAGCGCCTTACGTTGGTGTGTCAGCGAGATGGAACGCCGTTATCGTTTGATGTCGGGTTTCGGGGTCAGAAATATTGCTGGTTTTAATGAAAAAGTAAAACAAGCGATTTTAGATGGCAAACCGCTTACCGATCCCAGTATTGACCCACTCATTGCTGATCAACCTGCAATTCTAGAGCCCTTGCCTTTAATTGTGGTGGTCATCGATGAGTTGGCAGATATGATGATGGTAGTCGGCAAAAAGGTGGAACAGCTAATTGCTCGAGTTGCTCAAAAAGCCAGAGCTGCAGGAATTCATCTGATATTGGCCACGCAAAGACCTTCAGTGGATGTATTGACTGGTTTAATTAAATCGAATATCCCAACACGAATTTCATTTCAGGTATCTTCTAAAATTGATTCAAGAACGATTTTAGACCAACAAGGTGCAGAACAATTATTAGGCCATGGCGATATGTTATTTTTAGCACCTGGCACAGGCGCTCCCTTGCGAGTACATGGTGCGTTTGTTGATGACAACGAAGTACATCGTGTTGCAGAAGATTGGCGACAACGTGGTGCCCCAAATTATATTGAAGCAATCACACAAATGAGTGTGGATTTTAATGAAGGTGGAGCGGAGGGGCAACAGGATACAGAGGATGCAGATCCGCTCTATGATCAAGTCGTTGAGTTTGTCATTCAAAGTCGTAAGGCGAGTATTTCATCGGTTCAGCGTCGTTTTAAAATTGGTTATAATCGTTCGGCACGTTTGGTTGAGGAAATGGAACGGGTCGGTATTCTAGGCCCACTAGAGGGTGGCGTGAGAGAGGTTTTTGTTTCGGACTCAGAACGTGATTGATGATAGAAGGATGCACTATGAATAAATTTAGGTTTCGGTTTTTGGTTCTAACTTCGATACTGGTCACCAATGCATACGCTTTTGGCCCTGAAAATATGTTAATTCAAAAGTTTCAGGCAATCAAAACTATGGATGCGCATTTTCAACAAATAGTGTTTATGAATGGCCGTAAGATTAGTCAAAGTTCAGGCCATTTTGTAGTACAGCGTCCAGGTTGTATGCGATGGGCAATTGAAAAGCCGCATCCTCAAATTTTTATTGCCAATGGTCAAACCATCTGGATTTATGAACCTGAATTAAAACAGGCCACAAAAAAACCTCAAAGTAAAGGTATTGGTGGCACAGCGGGATTGTTTTTAAGTAACCAGCCCAGTTTATGGGTTCAACGTTATAAAGTATCGTTGGGGATGTCAAAATCGCTATCGGTATTTGAATTGCGGGCAAAAACCAGTAAAACACCTTTTTCCAAAGTGATTTTGAAGTTTCATCAAGATCAGTTGGTTGCAATCGAGTTTTGGGATCAAATGGGGCAAAACAGTTTGGTTGAATTAAGCGGTGTCAAAGTCAATCAAACGGTGCCCGCATCAGCGTTTTATTTTTCTCTTCCAAAACATACTGATGTGATTGATTTGTAATGGATATGCGCAGGGTGGTTAATGCGAGAAAATATCTTTGGGCTGGTTTGTTGAACTTTTCCCATAGAATATTTACGCCTTTAATGATTGTGGTCATTCTCTATGCGGTAATTGTGGTAGGATTTTCATCATTAACCCCATGGGTGAGGATGTATAAGCCAGAAATTAATTCCTATCTGAATCAATCATTTAAACATCCTATTGAAGTAGGGGATATCAAAACCAGTTGGTATGGGATGTACCCTGTGATTAAGTTTATCAATGTGAGAGTTACAGGCGTTGATGGAAAACCCTGGGTATGTGATGAATGCTGGGTAGGATTTGATGTATTGCGTTCACTTTTGTATTGGCATATTCATCCCGGTCTATTATATGTCGACGGCGTCCACTTTAATATTGAACAGCATCAACAACATTGGCAATTGCAACAAGCGCAACTATTACAAAACACGCTCACCATGCAGGGTGACTTTGCGACAAACGTATTAAAAATGTTGGTGCAGATTGTGGCCTATGCGCCTGAAAAAATTCTATTTAAAAATATTGATATATTAATTGAGCCAGAGCATGCCCAAAAAGTAGCTTTACATCAAGTGCGTTTGTTGGGACAAAAAAAAGAGGGACAATATCTTTGGTCTGTTCAAGCATCTTTAGACCACCAAAGCCTAGTTAAGTTTCGAGTCGACATGCCGTTATGGAATCATTTGGATATTCCAGATAAAGGCCGATTTTATGTCGAAGTGGCGGATTTAAATTTACAAAAATTTCCGTGGATTAAGGAAATTTGCCAGCATCTTAATATCACGCAATTACAAGGTGACGTGTCTTGGCAAGCCTGGATGGATTGGGAGCATCAACAGTTTTCTAATATTCATACGCGATTTAATGGTAAAAATTTATTGCTAAATACGCCAAAAATGGTGCGAAAATTTGCTATCCCGCAGTTGAGCGCCAATTTATTATGGAAAAAAAATCTCAATGGTTGGGAGCTGGCAGTTGATAAGCTTAATTTTAATATTAATCACCAGAATATTGTCGATGATAAGTTTTTATTGTTTTATCAGGGTGATTGGAACAACTACCATTTCTATATTAAAGAATTCCCACTATTTATCTTAAAAAGATTACAGGCCTATCTGCCTAAAGAGATCTTGTCTACCTGGGTTTTACAGAGCCAAGGGCGATTAAAAGATTTACAGCTCAACTTTAAAGATGGGCAGCTAGATTATTTTCTGTCTGAATTTTTAGATTTGTCTTGGCCTTTAACAGCCAACATGCCGGGTGTAAAAGGGCTTTCGGGGGTGCTAAGCTGGGATCCGGCCAGTTTACATCTAGAGTTTTCTAGTCCTGATATTGAGGTCCAGTTTCCCAAAGTGCCTGTATTAAAGTTTGAACACTTCAGTGCTGTTTTAGGTACTCGTCGTATACTCAATCAGACCCGTTGCGATATTGAAAGTTTGGTGCTGAGCCGTAAGGATTTGGCATTGACCCTTGCAGGAGAAATTGATGAACCTTTGGATCCGATGCATCGAAATTTTAGATTGCAGGGTCGCTGGTCAGCCAAAGATCTGGAAACTTTGCGACCCTATCTGTCCATTTGGATGCCTCCTTCTGGATTGCGAAATTGGTTGCAACATGATGTTAAACGTATTGAACGGGCAAGTGGTGAATGGGTTTTAAATGGTGCCGGGCAAGACTTTCCCTTTGACGATGGTCAAGGGGAGTTTATGATCAATGCCTTTATCTACGGTGTTGATCTGAATTTTGCCAAACAGTGGCCGATGGTGAAACATATTGACGCACAGCTTTTGGTGCAAAAGCGGGTCTTGGAAGCTAAAATTGATAAGGCATTTTTAAACGAAAATTTGCCTATTGGCGCATTGTCTTTACTGGTTCCTGATTTAGGGCGCAATCAAGAAGTACTATTGATTCATGGTCAATTGCAGGCGACAGTTGCGCATATGTTGCAATATCTTATGAATACACCTTTAAAAAATCGAGCCATACATTGGAAGCCTTTTCAATTTCAAGGCAATGCCAATCTTGATTTAAAATTTGACATCCCATTAAGCGTGGAGAATGGCAAGATTCTCAGTCAGGGTCGTATCACGTTCCCCCTGCAAGAGATGGAACTTGGGGTATTTGTCAAGCCTCTGCCAGTTTCTAATCTGCAAGGATATATGACTTTTAATACCAATGGTCTCACCAATGGGAAATTTGAAGGGCGTATTGGAGGCGACAAGTGTCGGTTGGATATAAAACATCATCAGCGGACTGAATTTTTATTTAAAGGGGGCGTTGAGCTCGATCTTTTAAAGCAAGTATGGGGCATCGATTCAACCGATATCTTGGCCGGTCATCTGCCATTAGAAGGCAGTATTATACTTGCTAATGCAAAGTTTCCAAATATGCAAATGCAATGGACGAGCTCTTTAAAAGGCGTGAAATTAGACTTGCCTGAGCCTTGGAGTAAAAAGGCAAAGGAGGTAAAACCTTTGCTTGTTAATATGCTGTTTAAAGACCACGGTGTGTTGCAAATGGATTTTGATTACATGCACAGTAAATGGTTTGTTGATTTTCAGGATCATCTCTTGCATTTAAAGACCGAACAACCGCATTTTGCCGGTGATTTTACCTATAATACTATAACCCAACAAATTAATGTTAAGCTTTCTAAGCTGTGGCTAGATAGTTATTTGTTTAAATCGCACAATAGTCAACAGCCGCCACCTTGGGCGGTTGGAGATTTACCAAATTTTCATATGGAAGTTGATGATTTTCGATGGGATACATTAACGCTTGGAAGCTTGCTGGTCGATGCGAAAAAATTGAAGAATAAATGGCAGCTTGAGCAGTTAAGTATTCAAGCCCCTTATTATGGATTGGTCATGGAAGGTGATGTGTTGCAAACTGGGAAAAGTCACTTTAAAACTAGTTTTTCAGGCGAGATGAAAGTCTATAATTTGGCAAAAACCTTAGAGATGTGGGGTATTACACCGGTTGCCAATTGCAAAGATGTTGCTATTCATTTTAATGGTAGGTGGGGTGTTGCATTAAATCAAATTGCATTAAAAACCTTGGATGGTAATATTGATGTCCTCCTGAAAAAAGGTAATATTACCCATTTAGATCCCCAGACCGAGCAAAAAATTGGTTTAGGTAAATTGCTCAGTATCTTAAGTCTACAAACCTTGCCCAGACGACTACAACTCGACTTCTCCGACCTGGCTTCACAGGGATTCACCTATGATATTTTTAAAGGACATTTTGATTTACATAATGGGATGCTAAAAACCACTGATTCAATCATGGATGGACCTGTGGCCAATATCAAAATGAGTGGTGATCTGAATGTATTGGATAAATGGTATGATCTGGAGCTTAAAGTATATCCCTATATCACTGCAAGCTTGCCTGTGGTGGCTACCATTGCTGGAGGGCCTTTGGCAGGGGTGGCGACTTGGGCTGCCAATCATATGATTAATCAAGGCATGCAACAAATTAGTGGGTATACATATCAAATTACTGGGCCTTGGCAGCAGCCAGTGGTGCAACAAGTCAATTTAGAAAGGAAGCATTGATGATAGATATATTACGACAAATGACCGTGGTGTATTGGGAAGTCTTATGTTTTAAGCGCTTGCCTCAAGCCACACCCTCGTCTCCTTTGATGCTGGGAATTGCAGTGGCGTTAAACCTATTGACATCTTTGTTAAAGATAGTATTTATGGGCGCAGATAACAGTTCAGTGCTTTTCACTATCGTACACATTCCTTTATTTGCTTTGTATACATGGTTTGTTTTATGGACCAATAAAGCTACAGGAGGACTTGTACAACTGTTGATTTGTTGGTTGATGATGTTATTTTTTTTAAGTGTACTGTCTTCTCTGACCGTCGGTGGCTTAATGGCTTTAAGCTTATTGGGCTTGTCCAATGCCATTGCCAATATCATTGGGACCTTGGAGATGATTCTGGTGATTATCTTTTCTTTATGGCAAGTCACTTATGTGGTCAATTTATTTAGGGCTTTTTTGCAGCAAGGTTTTTTTGTCATTTTCATGGTGTACATTGGTTGGTTGGGCGTTAATTATTTGTTTTTTATGGCTTGGCAAAGTATTTAGGGACATCATATGCATATTCATATTCTTGGTATTGGCGGCACTTTCATGAGTGCGCTAGCTATTCTTGCAAAACAGAAGGGTTGCCGAGTGACCGGGCAAGATACAGCCTGTTATCCACCCATTAGTGATGTATTAAAAGCCCATCAGATTGACTATATTGAAGCGTATGACGATATTTCAGATATGCTGGCCGCCGATGAGGTCATCGTTGGAAATGCGATGAAAAGAGGCTTGCCGGTCGTGGAGGCTTTATTAAACGCCAATCAACCTTACTCATCAGGTCCCGAATGGTTGGCGCGTGAAGTATTGGCCCATTATAAAGTATTGGCGGTATGTGGCACCCATGGTAAAACCTCAACCAGTACTATGATTGCCTATATTTTAGAACAAGCGGGCATGCGCCCTAGCTATTTGATTGGTGGGGTCCCACAGGTTTTACCGACTAGCGCACATATGGACCAAGGTGAATGGTTTGTCATTGAGGCCGATGAGTATGATACGTCTTTTTTTGATAAACGTCCTAAATTTATGCATTATCGTCCACAAGGTGTGGTCATGCATAATCTTGAGTTTGATCATGCTGATATTTATGACTCTTTAGCGGCGATACAAAAACAATTTCATTATTTGTTGCGAACTGTCCCACAAAAAGGTTGGGTAGTACGTCCTAAGTACGAGACAGGTATTGATGGTGCCATGGCTTTGGGAGTGTATTCACCGGTCATTTCATGGGGAACCGATGGCCATGTCGATGTTCAATTCAGTATTGATGCCCCAGATGGCTCTGCTTTTCGGGTCAAAACGCCAGAAGAGGAGGTTGCGGTAAAATGGTCATTGATGGGGATGCATAATGTGAAAAATGCTTTAGCTGCCATGGTAGCCTGTAAGCAACTGGGGGTGGATTACCCAGATTCTGCTGCTATGTTAGCGCACTTTCAACCGGTGAAACGACGACTTGAGCTTTGTTTTTCGTATCAAGGTTTATGTGTTTATGATGATTTTGCGCATCATCCAACCGCCATACGTTGTGCCAGTGAAGCGGTAGCAAGTTCTAAAAAACATCCTCGGTTATTGGCAGTTTTGGAGTTTGGATCCAATTCCATGCGTGGTGGTCATCATTTAGTCCATATGGGAGAGGCGCTGCAAAGTATTGATGATTTATATGTAATAAAGGTTAAAGATTTTGATATTGAGGCACAAGCACAACATTGGCCTTGTCGGGTGCAAGTGTTTGCAACAGTCGATGATTTAATTACCAAAATGATTGGCGATCTCAGACCCGACGATGCGATTTTAATGATGAGCAATAAAGGGTTTGATGAGTTAAAACCGAAATTACTTTCCAGATTGCATGATTTTAGGAAGATATTGCCAGGGTAATGCGACAATATTTTCGGGCAATAAGCGTGGTTGGGGGCAACGGCAAACCAAATAGGCTTGAGAATAACAAGGGTATTCGGCGATAAATTTAAGCAAATGACGACAATCACTGCGTTGGGGGTTTTCAGTCCATTTTACCTCGATGGGAATATACTGATGCGCAATATCCACAACGTAATCGACTTCGGGTCCATTGTGATCTCGCCAATACTTTAATTGTGCTAAGGGTTGGTATAAATTAATTTTAGTAACTCAATGCCAATAAATTGCTCAAATAACAGCCCCAGATCGCGACTTGAAACGGGTGTCGCTTCCCTTGCGCATAATCGCCGCACACCTTAATCAAAGAATAGAAATTTAGGTGCTTTGGTAAGCCTTCTTCGACCATGAGACAATGCCTCTACTCTCTCTACAATCATACAATCGACTAAAATTTGGAAATACTCAATGATCTGATGCACTTGTATACCCAGTTGCTTTGAAATATTTGAGAAGTTAGTGGGTTCAGCAAGATGCATAGCAGCAAGCTCCAAAAAACGACCAAATGATTGTGAATTTCGGACGATACCCTCTTGACGCACTTCTTCTTCCAAATAAACTTCAACGTAAGATTTCAGATCGATTTCTATATTGTCTTGGTTGTTCTGAAAATATATCCCTGGCAATGTGCCGTTACACAACAAAAAATCCAAACTTTTAAGAGGGGTTGGAAGCTCTAGTATACTTAATGCAGGCAATTGTAAGTAAACTAATCGTCCGGGTAGCAAATTAAGTGTTTTTTCTTGTTGAACTTTAAGTTTGCGTGCAGATGATCCGGTTAGCACAAATTGAGCACGCTGGTTATCTATTAAGTATTGAATGACATCCATCAATTTGCACTTTTTGTATTTCATCGATGATGACCAGAGGACGCCTTGTTTCACTATTGAATTTATAAAAACCTTCTATAATATCGATTAAATCTTCAGGTCTTTTTTCAAATTGTTGGCGCAAAGCAGGTATTATCAAATTGAAATTAAAATCGGATTGAATACAGTTTTTCAATAATGTGGTTTTTCCTGTTTGCCTAGGGCCAAGCAAAATATTACTTTTTTCACGCGCTAAATGATTTTTTAAAGAGGCCTCAATACTTCGATGATGATATGAATTCATAACTTTTTATTATATTTTCATGGAAATTATTATTAATCATATTTTCATGGTTTTTTCATCCTAAGGCCTAGCGTTGAACATTAATGATCCCAAATTTTTAGATATTGAGGAAATTATTTGTTAATAAGGCATTGGGCCGATTACTGCTTTAGTAGTTAATGGTCAAGGCTTCAAAAATGGTCGACATTTTTCAGCTTATCTAGGATTAGTGCCTAGGCAACACTCCAGTGGCCAAAAGGAAGAATTATTGAGGATTAGTAAACGAGGCGATGTTTATCTTCGAGAACTACTCATTCATGGTGAGCACTCTGTTGTGATGCATAGCAGTTGTCAATGGCCATTAGGATTAATCCACTTACGGACATTAATTTTGACCCACCCTAGGTAAATTTTTTTTGTGCATTAAGGCTATTTTTAAGTCTGCAGCTTTCACCTCCCAACATAAAAATTTGTGCATGATGAATTATCCTGTCAATAATGGGGACGGCAATATTGTTATCACAAAAAAAATCACCCCATTGGGTAAAATCTTTGTTGGTTGTGATAATTAATGAACGATACTCATACATCGAATGAATCAGTTGAAACAAGTTGTAATTGCTTTGTTTATCTAAAGGCAAGTAACCAAGTTCATCGACTATCAATAAATCATATTTACACAGTTCATTGATTTTCTTTTTCAATTCATTCTTAAATTGTGCTAATTCTAAGATTTCATTGAGGGCTAACATGCTGGTAAACAGGACCTTAAACCCGGCGATAATGGCTTTAAATCCAATACCAATTGCAAGATGGGTCTTACCAACACCTGGTGGACCAATAAAAATTAGATTCTGACGATTTTCAATAAATTGGAAATCAAGTAATTGGTTGACCTGTCTTTTATTGATGGTTGTTTGCTGCTGATAATCAAACTCTTCGAGATGTTTAAGGACAGGGATATCGGCTTTTCTTTAATTTAAATCCACTCGTCTTTTATCGCGTTGTTGTAATTCCTTGGTTACCATCGCACAAGCAAATTGCAAATAAGATAACCTGGGTATGCAGTTGACTCCACTATCCACTACATATAGTGTTTAGCGATTTTGCCGGAACCGGATCAATTGCAAGCGCTTGCTCTATTAGTCGAAGAAAAAGCTTCCCTCGCGAGCTGGATGTTCTTCGATTAAATATGAAGGTAAATTCATCCAAATAATAAGGCAAGTTCTTGTCACTGATACCGCCATGTAGCGTTCCGATTAACCATCGCTTAAGCAGGGAAGCAACAAGATGAGCCTGCTCAACCACATCATCATCTTTCACGTTATGATTACTCATAGGTAAATGAACATACCCAAGATTACTTAACTCATTGTAGCCAGCCCATCCATCAGTACGTATGGTGCTGCCTACGGAAACCATTTGTTGAACTGCATTCGCCCGAACATCACCAGAGGCATCATTTATAGTAGAAAGTCTGATTCGTCCAATGCCCTTAGGAGTATCTTCCGCGGCTATCAATACCAGTGATTTTCCCTCTGCGCCACGCCCGCGCTTACCAGTGCTTTCTCCACCTACGATGGTTTCATTAACTTCGACAATACCGCTCAATTTATCGCGACCTGGCCTAACCATAGCTCTGCGTAGCTTGTGTAACCATTCCCAGGCCGTATGGAAGCTACCCAGTCCAAGTGCTTTTTGTAACCCGAGTGCGCTGACACCATTTTTTTGACTAACCACATACCAAATGGCATGAAACCATAATCGAAGTGGTTTGTGTGTGTCTTGAAAGAGTGTACCAGAGATCACCGATCCTTCATATTTACATGAGTGGCAACGGTATAATCCTCTACCTAATTTCAAGGCATTTTTATCATTGCAGCGGATACATTGGTATCCATCAGGCCAGTGTATTATGCTCAAATATTCTAAACACGCTTCTTCATTGGGAAACAAATCCATCAACTCAACCAAATTTTTAGGGTAAATATTAATACCCGAAAATACTACATATAGTAGCTGGTGGAGACAACTGCATACCCAGGGTTTTTTAAATATATTGAATTTTTATTTATCTTTATGGTATAATAATAAGCTAAATTATTTCCAGGATATTTGATGAAGTTTTTTTGTAGTGATAAAAACCCAAGTTATCAAAATTTGTCTAAGCAATTTCAGAGTATTCAATCTAATAAAGCTCTTATACATGCTGTTCTTGCTCTAAATCCAGATGAGGACTTTGAAGAACTCATTAAACTCTCTGAGGTTGAAATTTTTTATAGTCCTAAAGAAAAAAATTTAAGCAAAGAAATACATGTTGGTATTAGAATTAAAGATAAATTTTTGATTGGAGCTCTTGTTGAAATAGGAGATAGTGCAGAATCTAGTTGTCGTTGCTTTTTTGTATTAGAGTTGGCAGATTGGACAACCCCTGAGGAATCTCAAAATAAGGTATTAGAAGCAAAGCCAGTTGACACGAATGATTTCTGGTCATTTCTAGGTGATTTTGGAACACTAGCATACAGGCAATGTTTAACTGCAAAGGGTAGAGAAAGATATGTTAGGGTTCATCATATTCCTAAGGATTTAGATGCAACCGTACCATTTGGAACTCATTTCGGTTATTCAGCTGCCATCCAGTTATTTTCAACAGAAGATGGTCGAAAGCTTATTGATGAAAACCCCCTATGGATAAACTACATGACTGGAAATACTTTAAATGCAAAATTGCCAGTCAATGCTCTGACTGATGCCGGAAAATCAGCTGCATATTGGCTTTGCGCGACTCCGGATGGTCGAGCTCTTTTAAAAAATCATAGCCGTTTAAAACAACTAATTTCTATTGAGACGTGGAATTATCAATTGCCAGTCATGGCTCTGACTGATGCTGGAAAATCAGCAGCATATTGCCTTTGTGAAAGTGATGATGGCCTTGACCTCATTGAATCTCCTGAATTCGCTTTTCAGATTCACTTAATTTCTCCAGAAACCTTTAATGCAAGATTGCCGGCATCAACTGAGATTCATGCTGGAAAATCAATCGCACTTTTATTATGTTCATCCGAAAAAGGTCGTGCGTTACTGATGCGAAATGAACATGTGGCTAGCATGTTTTCTGCAGAGACCTTTAATGCAAGATTACCGCTCTTAGCCGGGATTAATGCTGGAAAATCAGCCGCATTTTATCTTTTTTCAACTAAGGATGGTCAAGCCATACTTGCAAAATACCCCAACTTAATTAAATTAATTTCTGCAGAGTCCCTGAATATGCCATTGCCCGATTCAGTTCAGAATATGCACTGCATGTCAATTGCATCTTTATTATGTGCAACTCCAGTTGGTCGTCAGTTACTTTTGCAAAATGATCATTTGGCTAGCATGTTTTCTGCAGAAGCCTTTAATGCAACACTGCCGGTCTCAGCCGGGATTAATGCTGGAAAATCAGCCGCATTTTATCTTTTTTCAACTAAGGATGGTCAAGCCATACTTGAAAAATCCCCCAACTTAATTAAATTAATTTCTTCAGAGTTACTGAATATGCCATTGCCGTACTCAGCTGAGAAATTGGCCGGTATATCAATTGCACTTTTATTATGCGTACCCTCAAATGGTTGTGCTTCACTTTTGCAAAATACTCATTTAGTAGGCTTAATTTCTGCAGAAACCCTTAACGCTCCACTACCCGAATCAGCTGGGAATTGTGCGGGTATATCACTCGCATCTTACCTTTGTAAAATTAAAGATGGTCGTGCGCTAATTAGTCAAAATAGAGATTTAATACAATTGATACATGATCCTGCTTTGAAACAAAGGTGGTCTAAAATTGCCAATCCAACTAGATCTTCAGCTCCTGATAGTTCTTTATTTGCTACAGTAAGATTGAGATCCGACCAATCTGCTTTAGACGATACCCTGCAGCCGCCTGCTAAAAACCAAAAAACTCAACAGTAGTGGACCCCAAAAATGAGACAATGATAAAATATAGACCATAGTACTTGGGTTTAAAAAAATGGCCAAAAAAACATTCAGTGCAGAATTTAAAGCAAAAGTTGCAATAGAAGCATTAAAAGGTCACAAGACAATCAATGAATTAGCAACAGAATTTGAAGTACACACAAAACAGATTCATAGCTGTAAAAAGCAGCTTCTAGATGGAAGTAAGGAGTTGTTTAGTGGAAAAAAAGAAAAGGATATTGAGTCTATAAATCAGGAAAGAGAACGCCTTTATACACAGGTTGGCAAGTTGGCCGTTGAGCTTGATTGGCTAAAAAAAAGACTGGTCATTTAAGTTGAGTGTAAAGGAGAAAAAAGCAATGATAGATGCAGCTCATCCTGATATAAGTATTGCGCGTCAATGCGAGTTAATACAGCTTTCACGGGCCAGTTATTATCGTTCTGTTGATTACGGGCCGGTCGTTGAGACAGCAGAGAATCCAGAGTTAATGCGATTAATTGACGAAGAGTATACCAGGCACCCATTTACCATGAAAATCCCTTCCTTAACGTGTCTTTTAATCAATAGGAATCCCTTGACCTAACGCTTTTGTTTTTAAAAGCAGGCCACAAGTATACTCAATTCAATATCTTTTCTACATGGCGTAGTCGTATTTCGTAAGCATCTTTATCCATCTAGGTGCATTTTTTTTAACGACCAACTCTTTATAGCTAATGCCTGAATCTTGATAAACTTCTCCTGTTTTTAATCGACTGAAAATAACGCGTAACATTTTGTGCCCAACAGCAACAATAGCCTTCTTATGTCTTCGATGTATCATAAGTGACTTGTATTTATGCTGAAATTGGCAGTCTGTCTTTGATGCGGCATTGGCTGCCTCACAAAGTATGTAACGTAATTGCTTCGAACCTTTAGGGGTCTTACCGCTTTTTTTCTTACCGGCGCTTTCATTATTACCAGGACACATTTCCGCCCATGAGCAAAATTGTTCACGACTACCAAATTGCTGCATGTCAACGCCGATCTCAATGATCAACAATGCAGCACCCACAGCATCAATGCCAGGGATGGTTTGCAGGATCTCCCATTGCCTCTGATAAGGCTGCATCGCTTCAAAAATATAGTTGTCTAATTCTTTCAACTTATTTCGTAGGTAAGTGATGTGCTCTTGGAGATTTTTTAATAAAAACAAGTGTCGTGCGCTAAGTTCGCCCTCTAATTCTGCTTGCAATTTATCCTTTTTCTTGTTTAATGCTCCTCTTGTGCAAGCAAGCAGTTCATCCATGGATTTACCGTCAACAAGTCCTGTTATGATCTCTGTTGCGGTTACTCCGCCAATATCACTGACGACATTGCCTAAACGTACACCAGCATCATCTAACGTTTTGTGAAGTCTGTTTTTTTCACCAGCCAGCGTTCCTACAAGCTTCGTCCGGTAACGTGCAACCATCCGAAGTTCACGCAAATCCTTGGGTGGAATGAAGCTACACTTAACCAAACCATAACGAGCTAATCGCGCTAGCCATTGACTATCTTTCACATCGGTCTTACGACCAGGAACCTGCTTCACATGACGAGCATTGACAACAGAGACACGCAAGCCTGCTTTTTCCAAGGCTGCATAAATGTTTTTCCAATAAATGCCAGTGCTTTCCATCACGCTAACCTGTATCTCGTGACTCAACAACCAACTCGCTAACCCCTCACAGGCCTTGTACGTTGTGCCGTATTCACGGGTTTCTTCGCTGACCGATCCATCGGGTTGCTCAAGTAATATTGTGACGACGATGATCTTTTTATGAACATCTAGCCCAGCACTACGTTGAACAATTGCTTCCATTGAATTCTCCCAGTATATTCCAATCCTAAAATGAGTCTCAAATGAATATAGAGGCCCAAGCTGCCTAGTGTTATTAGTGGGATGGTTATCTTGCCATA
>Ga0247844_1003557_pt1 | contig 22578 bp, 23 predicted proteins | sample LaCtaG_FD_192421 | JGI IMG/M metagenome (GOLD analysis project Ga0247844, IMG submission 192421) | Freshwater microbial communities from meromictic Lake La Cruz, Castile-La Mancha, Spain - LaCruzMarch201714.5m_1 | ecosystem: Environmental > Aquatic > Freshwater > Lake | place: Spain: Castile-La... | reverse complement strand
CCCTGCTGGGTCAGAGGGTGTGGACGAACATCAAGAACGGCAGCGCCAAGTGAGAAGCTTAAAAAGCGGCTGCCTAAAAAACGTAGTGCCAGTTTGTGCCCGAGATCGGGCATTAGCGGGCTCATGCTGAAAAATAAAATAGAGCCACTTTAAATTTAGACATTCACTGTAAGTTATTAAATGAAAATTCTTGTTACTGGCTCTGCTGGGTTTATTGGTTCTGCGGTCACACTAAGATTGCTAGCGCGTGGTGATACGGTTATTGGTATAGATAACCATAGTGATTATTATGATCCTGCACTCAAAGAGGCGCGCCTAGCCCGTCACGCTCAACACCCTAAATACACGCATTTGCGTATTGATCTATCAGACCGTCAGGCTATTGCAGAGGCTTTCAAAATACACCAACCTCAGCGGGTCGTGAACCTAGCAGCTCAGGTCGGTGTGCGCTATTCCATTGATAACCCGCTTGCCTACATTGACAGTAATATTGTAGGTTTTGCTCATATACTTGAGGGCTGCCGCCATAACGGAGTAGAGCACTTGGTCTATGCTAGTAGTTCTAGCGTGTACGGTGCCAACACCGCAATCCCATTTTCTGAACACCATAATGTTGACCACCCCATTAGTTTGTATGCTGCCAGCAAAAAAGCCAACGAACTAATGGCTCACAGCTATAGTCATCTTTTTAAATTACCCACCACCGGCCTACGCTTCTTTACTGTCTATGGTCCTTGGAGTCGACCAGATATGGCTCTGTTCAAGTTCGGAAAGGCGATATTAGCTGACGAGCCAATTCAAGTCTTTAACCACGGCAAGCACCGCCGTGACTTCACCTATATTGACGACATAGTGGAGGGGGTTATCCGAGTACTTGACCAGCCTGCAGTTAGTAATACGGCCTGGAGTGGTGGCTCACCAGACCCAAGTACCAGTTTGGCTCCATGGCGTGTGTACAACATTGGCAATAATCGACCCGTCGAGTTAATGGACTACATTAGCGCTCTAGAAAAAGCACTAGGTAAGAAGGCAGAAAAACAGCTATTACCCTTGCAGGCTGGTGATGTGCCAGACACTTATGCCGATGTAACCGATCTGGCCGAGCAATTTCATTATCAACCAAACACCACGGTGACTGAAGGCGTCCAGAAATTTGTAGACTGGTACTGCGCTTACCATAAGGTGAACCTATGAAAGCTGTCATTTTGGCGGGTGGTCTGGGGACCCGCATCTCCGAAGAAACTCATCTAAAGCCTAAGCCCATGATTGAGATCGGTGGTAAGCCCATTCTTTGGCACATCATGAAATTATATTCAGCTCACGGCGTGAATGATTTTATTATCTGTTGCGGGTATAAGGGTTACGTTATTAAAGAATACTTTGCTAATTACTTTCTGCATATGTCTGATGTGACTTTTGACATGGCTGATAATCGCATGGTGGTGCATCATCAAAAAGCCGAACCATGGAAAGTTACTCTAGTAGATACCGGCGACGACACCCTAACGGGCGGGCGCCTTAAACGTGTGGCCGACTATATTAAGAACGAAGAAGTTTTTTGTTTTACATATGGCGATGGATTAAGCGATGTTGATATAGCTGCATCCATCAAGTTTCATCGCCAACATGGTAGGTTAGCGACAGTCACCGCCGTACAACCACCAGGACGATATGGCGCACTAGAAAGGGTGGGCGATCAAGTTACTAGCTTTGTTGAAAAGCCACGCGGCGATGGGGGGTTGATCAATGGAGGTTTTTTTGTATTATCTCCAAAATGTCTTGAACTTATACAAGATGATAAAACCAGTTGGGAAGGTGAGCCTCTAAAACGATTGTCCGAAATGAATGAGATGATGGCATTTGAGCATCAAGGTTTTTGGCAGCCGATGGATACACTTCGCGAAAAGTGCTTGCTGGAAGATTTGTGGCAGTCTGGGCGAGCTCCATGGAAGATCTGGTAATGATTGAAGATGCTCATTTCTGGCGAGGTAAGCGGGTATTACTTACTGGACATACAGGCTTTAAAGGCGCTTGGTTGGCAATTTGGTTGCAGCGTTTTGGAGCTGAAGTCACTGGCATAGCTCTAGAACCCAATACCTCCCCCAATCTATTTTCTCTTGCGCACATTGCAAACGAAATCAATAGTCATTTCTGCGACATCCGTGATGTAGATAAACTGAAAAAAATTGTTCGCGAGGCCAATCCTGAAGTAGTGTTTCATCTTGCTGCTCAGCCACTCGTGCGATCCAGTTATAACGACCCATTAACTACTTATGCAACCAATGTCATGGGTACCGCAAACTTGCTTGATGCCCTGCGTGGTTTAGACGATATCAAGGTTGCTGTGATGGTCACCACCGATAAAGTCTATCGCAACAATGAATGGTTTTTTCCATACCGTGAAACTGATGTGCTTGGTGGTCACGATCCCTACAGTGCCAGTAAAGCCGCAAGCGAAATCATTATTGCTAGCTACCGTGATGCGTATTTGCTTAATCAGGGTGTTGCCGTTGCTACCGCGCGTGCTGGTAATGTAATTGGTGGTGGCGATTGGTCAGCAGACCGATTGATTCCTGATGCTATCCGAGCTTGGCAAAAGGGCGCACCACTTGAAATTCGCAGCCCCAAGGCAATTCGCCCTTGGCAGCACGTACTAGAACCATTAAATGGGTATCTGACTCTGGCCCAAAGGTTATGGTACAAACCTGAGTTAGCGGGGGCATACAACTTTGGGCCCCACACGTATGAAGCTGCGACGGTACGAGAAGTTATAGAGCAAGCTCGAAAAGCTTTTGGTGGCTGTGATGTAATTTATAAGGACGACAATACCGGCCCGCACGAGGCTGGTTGGCTTGCACTTGAAACAGCTAAAGCACGTGAAACTCTTGGCGTTTATCCTAAATGGTCGTTGACGGAAACCGTCAGTCGCACCGTAAACTGGTACCGTGCTCAACAGCAAGGAGAAGATGTATGTGCTTTGTGCGCAGAAGAAATTGCCGCTTACGAGGTCATAGCTTGAGTCGTTTTACGATTACTGATTTGCCTATATTGGGTTTGAAGCTAATTGAGCATCAACGCCTAGGGGATAGTCGTGGTTTTTTGTCTCGCTTGTTTTGTGCTGAAGAACTTGCTTTTGCTGGCTGGAGCAAACCTATTGCTCAAATCAATTTTACTTATACGACTCAGCGCGGCACTGTACGCGGGTTGCATTACCAGCAGCCACCTCATGCTGAGATGAAGCTGGTGACTTGTCTTCAAGGTGAAATATGGGATGTTGCTGTTGACTTGCGGCACGATTCGCCTACTTTTTTACAGTGGCAAGCCGAGAATCTTTCAGAAAGTAATTGCAAAGCAATGCTCATACCTGAGGGGTTTGCTCATGGATTTCAAGCGTTGACTGACAATGTGCAGCTTTTATACTGCCACAGTGAGGCACACAACCAAGAATCAGAGGCGGCGCTTAATCTCCAAGATCCACGTTTAGCCATTAATTGGCCGCTAGCAATCACTGAGCTTTCAATTAGAGATGTTAAACATCCATTGATCGATACTAATTATGAAGGAGTTAGGCTGTGAACTGTCGTCACTGTGGTGCACCTTTGGAACATACTTTTCTAGATCTCGGTTATGCACCTCCTTCAAATGCATATCTGACAGAAGCCGACCTTTCTAGACCAGAAAAATACTACCCTCTAAAAGTAAAGGTTTGCGATCATTGCTGGTTGGTACAAACTGAAGATTATGCTCAGGCTGACGAGCTTTTTAGCTCGGATTACGCCTACTTTTCAAGCACCTCTAGCAGTTGGTTGGCACACGCAGCATCCTATGCTCAAAATATAATTCAGCGGTTAAATCTCAATCAAAATAGTTACGTTATTGAAGTTGCCTCAAATGATGGCTACCTGCTAAAAAACTTTGTTGAATCGGGCATACCTTGTTTAGGTATAGAGCCTACTGATAGCACAGCTGATGCCGCTGAAAATCTTGGTATTCCCGTTCTACGCAAATTTTTTGGGGAGATGCTGGGGGAGCAGTTGACCATCAATAGTCAGCAAGCAGACCTGATTGTTGGCAATAACGTCTATGCCCATGTGCCGGACATTAACGATTTTACCCGTGGATTGAAAGCAGCTTTAAAAACTAGCGGTACCATAACATTAGAGTTTCCGCACTTGATGCGCCTAATCGAATACACCCAGTTCGACACGGTATACCACGAGCATTTTTCGTATCTTTCGCTATTCACGGTTAATCGCATTTTTAAGGCTGCAGGTTTGCGAATTTGGGATGTTGATCAGTTGCCTACTCACGGTGGTAGCCTACGTATTTATGGCTGCCATGCAGACGATACTCGTGCCAGCACCGAGGCCGTAACAGCCCTGCTGGCTGAAGAAGCTCGATGTGGTCTGCAAACCTTAGATACTTTCCAAAAATTTCAGGCAAGAGCGGATAAGGTTAAAAATGACTTACTCACTTTTTTAATCGAACAAAAAAAAGCTGGCAAAAAGGTGGCCGCCTACGGTGCCGCTGCCAAAGGCAATACGTTGCTTAATTATGCAGGTGTTAAGCCGGACTTGCTGCCCTTTGTATGTGATGCTGCTACAGCGAAGCAAGGCAAATATATGCCAGGCAGCCATATTCCTATCTTGCCACCCAGTGCTTTAGCGAAAAGTACGCCAGATTATGTACTCATTTTGCCATGGAACATTGCACTAGAGGTGAAACAGCAAAATGCAGCGTTAACGGTGCAGGGGGCAAAATTTGTAACCGCGGTGCCAGAATTAACTATTACATGAAAAAACGAGTTCTACTCACAGGTGCAACCGGTTTTGTGGGACGCCAGGTATTGAGCTATTTGGCAACGCAGGATATTTGCCTGACTGTTATTGTGCGCGATGGTAAGCAATCATTATTTACCAATAATCCAGCTGTGCAAAACATTATCACAACAGTTGATCTTTTTGCAGAAACAGCAGAATGGTGGGCTAATGTTATGCAGGGCATCGATACCGTGGTCCATGTCGCTTGGTATGCCGAGCCTGGGTTGTATCTTCAGTCATCTAAGAACTTGGATTGCCTTCAAGGCACACTACGTATGGCGAAGGACGCTGCCCAAGCTGGGGTGAGGAGGTTTGTCGGTATAGGCACCTGTTTTGAGTACGACCTAAGTTATGGAATGCTGTCCACCGAAACACCACTCAGGCCTTTAACGCCATACGCTGGTGCAAAAGCTGCAGCATATATGGCTCTGTCACAGGTACTTCCAGCCTATGGAATAGAATTTCTTTGGTGTCGTCTATTTTACCTATATGGTAAGGGTGAAGATGCGCGAAGACTTGTACCGTATTTACGAGAAAAACTCGCAACTGGAGAGACTGCTGAACTTACCAGTGGGAATCAAATTCGCGACTTTATTGATGTGTCTGAGGCGGGGCGATTGATTGGGGAAGCGGCGCTTGGTGTAGTGCAAGGGCCTATTAATATTTGTTCTGGTATTCCGATTACTGTTAAGCAATTAGCCGAAAACATTGCTGACGAATATGGGCGCCGAGATTTGCTAAGGTTTGGCACGCGGCCAGATAATTTGATTGATCCTCTCTGTGTAGTTGGCCTAAGAGAAGGTGGTCATGCTTAAATTACTCTATCAGCAAGATGATTTTCCAGTCTTCCAAAATCGCATGTATGAGAACAAAGAAGAGGCTATTAACTGTCCAAAAGGCAATATTCGTTTAGTGGAAAACCTTGAATCGGGATTGGTTTATAACGATGCTTTTTTACCGGAATTAATGGTTTACGACGGCAACTATCAAAATGAACAGGCAGTAAGTCTATTATTCCAACGTCACCTAGAAACTGTCGCTACAGCCATTTGCCGTTCAATGGGAGCGGTAAATCTTGTTGAAGTGGGTTGTGGCAAAGGATATTTTTTGGAAATGTTGCTCACAAAAGGCTTTGATGTAACTGGATTTGATCCAACGTATGAAGGCGTAAATCCCCGAGTTAAAAGGCAATACTTTGAGCCTGGTGTGATTGACAAAGCTCATGGCTTGATCTTGCGCCATGTGTTGGAGCATATTCAGCATCCCGTCAGTTTTCTAGAGCAGTTAAAATCGGCTAATGGGGGAAGCGGAAAAATTTACATTGAGGTGCCATGTTTTGATTGGATATGTGAGCATTCGGCATGGTTTGATATTTTTTATGAGCATGTAAATTATTTCCGCCTTGTTGACTTTCATCGTATGTTTGGAAAAATCTATGAAAGTGGCCATGTTTTTGGTGGTCAATATTTATATGTCGTTGCAGATTTAGCAACTTTACAAAAGCCTGTCTTTAATCAAGCGGATACATTTTTATTTCCAGCTAATTTTTCATCGGGCATTGAACGATTAGCAGCACTTACAAGGGGCAAAAGAAATGTAGTTTGGGGTGGTGCCTCTAAGGGCGTCATATTTACTCTTTACATGCAGCGAGCAGGCGTAAACATTGATCTTATTATTGATATTAATCCTGCAAAACAAAATAAATTTATTGCGGCTAGTGGGTTGAAAATATGCTCCCCTGAAGACGGTCTTAAAAAGTTACAGCAAGGGGATGATATTTTTGTGATGAATTCTAATTATCTTAAAGAGATTATGGAGTTAACTAATAACCAATTTAATTATATAAAGGTAGATTAATATGAGTTTTGAAAAAGAAGTTAATGAGCGAATTAGTGCTATAAGTTTAAATGCTGAGTTAAAGTCGAGCGCACACGAGTTTTTAAAAACTTCTCTTCTCCCTCAATACTCGTATAACTTCTCATGGATGGGGCGACCAATTATCCAATATCCACAAGATATGGTCGCTATGCAGGAGCTCATCTGGCAAGTAAAACCTGATTTGATTATTGAAACAGGGATTGCCCATGGTGGATCACTGATTATGAATGCATCTTTATTGGCGATGTTAGATTATTGTGATGCTATCGAAGCTGTTGAATTGATTGACCCAAAAAAACCAAAACGACGTGTTTTAGGCATTGATATTGATATTCGTGAGCAAAATCGCAAAGCTATTGAAGCACACCCGATGTCAAACCGCATTGATATGATTCAGGGCTCATCAATAGCGCCTGACATTATTGAAAAAGTGACTCAGTATGCAAAAAACTACAAACGCATATTGGTGAGTTTAGATTCTAACCATACCCATCAACACGTATTTGAGGAACTTCAGGCTTATGCGCCCTTAACTTCAAAAGATAGTTATTGCGTAGTTTTTGATACTGTTGTCGAAGATATGCCAGCAGAAATGGCAGGGAATCGCCCATGGGGTCCAGGAGATAATCCAAAAACAGCTGTGTGGGAATACCTTAAAACTCACCCAGAGTTTGAAATAGATAAGAGTATTCAGTACAAACTATTGATTACCGTAGCGCCAGATGGCTATTTGAAGAGGGTTGCATAACAGCTAAATGCTTAAACGCAACCTTATTGCCAACTACCTAGGCCAAGGCTGGGGCGCCCTTATGGGCTTGGCCTTCATTCCTCTCTACATCAAGTATTTGGGGATTGAAGCTTATGGCTTAATTGGGCTTTTTGGGGTGTTACAGGCTTGGCTGGTGTTGCTTGATATGGGTATGACGCCCACGCTAAACCGTGAGATGGCACGCTTTACTGGGGGCACCCACAGTGCCACATCCATACGAGATTTGTTGCGCAGTATCGAGATTATCGCGTTAGGCATTGGGGTGCTAATAGGGCTTGGTATTTGGGCTGCTTCGGCATGGCTAGCAAGTGATTGGCTGCATGCTGAAAAATTACCCGTCGATACCGTTGCGCAAGCTTTTGCCATCATGGGTGCTGTCACAGCGCTGCGTTTTGTGGAGGGCATTTACCGTAGCGCTATTGTTGGTTTGCAACGTCAGGTGTTGTACAACGCGCTCAATAGCGCGCTAGCTACACTACGTGGGCTGGGTGCGGTGGGTATTTTAATGTGGGTATCGCCCACTATTGAAGCATTTTTTATTTGGCAAGGGTTGATATCAATACTCTCGCTGGGCGTGCTGGCTGGCGCAACTTATAGCGCCTTACCTAAACACGAACGCGGAGGCCAGTTTTCTATGTCAGCCCTGCAGAGCATAGGGCGCTTTGCAGGCGGCATGTTGGGTATTACCTTGCTCTCACTGCTACTAATGCAAACAGATAAGATTGTTTTGTCCAAACTATTAACGCTCTCTGAATTTGGCTATTACACATTAGCGTCGGTGGTTGCAGGCGCTCTTTATATGGTTGTTGGCCCCATCGGTCAAGCATGGTTTCCAAAGTTAACCGAGTTGCAAGCTGCTAAGCAACACGCTAAATTAATTGAAAAATATCATCAAGGTGCACAACTAGTTTCTGTGTTTATGGGCAGCGCTGCCATCATCTTGATTGTGTTTTCTGAAATAGTTTTACAGTTATGGACGCACGATGCCGAATTAGCTAAGCGCAGTGCTACCTTGCTCAGTCTGTTGGCGCTGGGTAACTTGCTCAATGGCCTGATGTGGATACCCTACCAAATGCAGCTTGCGTATGGTTGGACTGGCTTGACCATGCGCATCAACTTCGTGGCAGTCGTTATCATAATCCCAGCCTATTTTTTTGCAATTCCACGCTATGGACCCGAAGGGGCGGCCTATGTGTGGGCGAGTTTAAATGCAGGCTATGTGCTGTTTGGCATTCAATTTATGTACCACAAGATTTTGACGACCGAAAAATGGCAATGGTATAAGCAAGACGTGTTACTGCCGCTAGTGGTTGCAGCATCGGTCGCAACACTTTTTGCCAGGGTGATGCCCGTAGACCTGACTTACATTTACAAACTTACTTGGTTGCTCACTGCCAGCGCTCTGACTTTACTGGCAACCGCTTTTGCTGCCACGCATGTACGACATGGGTTACTGACACACCTTAGACAATTCATTAAGAATTCATCGCCATCAAAAGTCGTATGAACAACCACACACCTCTTAACCTAGTAGCATCCCTAGTTACCAGTAAAGTACCGCCAGTTAGCATTGGTATGCCTATCTATAATGGCGCAAAATTTGTCCGCGAAGCGCTCGACTCATTATTAGCGCAAACCTTTACAGACTTTGAGCTGATTATTTCTGACAACGCTTCAACGGATGAAACTGAAGCTATTTGTCAGGAATATGCTGCAAAGGATGCGCGAATTAGATATGTGCGGCAGGCTAAGAATTTAGGGGCGGCGGCTAATTTTAAGTTTGTGCTGGATGAGGCGGTGGGCGAGTATTTTATGTGGGCTGCGCATGATGATAAGTGGTCAAAAGCTTATTTATTTAACTCAAAAAGTATTCTTGCTGTTACAGATTACAGTTTTGCCTTTCCGTCTTTTGAGTTAAAAAGCATTCAGTTGCATCTAAGTAAAAAGTTTGATAAATGTGTTTTTGAGTTTATTGAGTCAACAGATCGAAGAAAGCGTGTGCTTCAATTTTTAGCACTTCATCACAATTCACATAAATGCAACATAGTCTATTCACTTTTTAGAAAGGAATTTATAAAAAATGCTTATCAATTACAAAATATTAGTAATGATGGTGCATTGGGTGCAGTTATTTTGAGCCTTGGACGTGGAGCAATGGTGAGAAATGCTTTATTCAGTAAAAGATATTCTAAGCTTTGGCCTGGTGCTCTAAGTGTTTTATGCGCTTGGATTTACAGAAATAATTCAAACAATTTCAATCTAGCGAAAGAGGCGGGGCTTGCCGAGATAAGTATTTTATTTCCAGAATATGTTAGTGAAATCAAATCGATATTTGATTGTTACAAGCCTTATACCCACGCTAAGTATTTCAAAATTTGTGAAATACAGTAGGTGATACGGTGAATTATACCAATCAATACCCTAATCCAGTTACAAGTAAGGTGCCGCAAGTCAGCATCGGTTTACCAGTCTATAACGGCGCAAAGTTTATACAAGAAGCTTTAGATTCATTGTTGGCGCAATCATTTACCAATTTTGAGCTAATTATTTCAGATAATGCTTCAACAGATGAATCGGAAGCCATTTGCCAGAAATATGTTGCAAGAGATTTACGAATACGGTATGTGAGACAAACTGAAAACCTAGGAGCTATTGCGAATTTTAAATTTGTGTTAGATGAAGCTGTGGGCGAGTATTTTATGTGGGCAGCGGCAGATGATGTATGGGATAAACAATGGATAGAGGAGTTATTGTCAATTTCAGTTGATCGGCAATGCCTTGCATTTGGTATGTTAATTGCTATCGACAAGAACAGTAAACAAATACAACACCCTGCGAATAAACGTAAATTTAACTTTACCGGCCCAAAATTTTTTCGGCGAATGTACTATTTTTCAGAACCAAGTTTTCTTGGAAAGCCCAATCCTATTTACGGTATTTATCCAAAAAAATACCTAACCGAAAATTGTTTTAATATTCTTACTTCTGAGAATGGAGCTGATATGCTATTTTTGTATCGGGTACTATTTGATATTGAAATAAAGGGGGGGGCGGAAGTATTTTTATATAAGAGAATCCATGACGATTGCGCAGGCATTGGCATGCAGTTGGAGAAAAAAAGCTTAACGCTGAAAATAATTAATTTTCCCCTCTTGCTTATCATTAGTCAATGTCATGAAATATTTAAATATAGCAAAATTAGTAGTATCACTGAAACGATCATACATATATTACTGACACCTTATCTTTTGATGCAAAACTTTTACTACATGTTAGTAAAAAACCCAAGGTTTAATAAATTATGAGCCCACATACGTACTTGATGGATGCGCACGTCTACTTAAGCTCGGTGGCATGATGATTTTACTTCGAACTGAACGGCTGCTTACTGAGATTGATTGTTTCATACGACACGCAGAAGACTGGAAGGCTTATTGTTTTTCACCCAGCTCTGGTAAGCTTTCTTCGGCCATTAGTTTTGATTTTCAAGGGTCTCAGGCTGAAGCTGACCGATTGAATTTAGTGGGTCGATCTTGTAATGGATATTAATACCGGCCCATTATTTTATAAGCCAAAAAAATTCGCTACAGCGCGAAGTTGGCTATGGCTTAATGGCGTATTCATTTTATTTACCTTGATTACGACTGTAATTTTCCTCACCAATACATATCCAGCATTAAATTCATTTTTAGAATACGGAGATGCAGGAGATGTTGCCGTTATCGGAATTTGGGACGCGCTAACTTACCATAATCTTGCCTCTATTATGGATGGCGATAATTTTATTGCTTTTGCTTTAGGTAATCTAGGATTGTTACCACCTGTGATGTTACTTATGTTGTTGGGTAATAACCCAATCAATATTTTCCTATTTAATATTTTAATATTCTATGCATCTCTATTTTCGTACTTAAAAAATTGTAATCGTAGCATCTCAAAAAAAATTTTTCTATTAATTTTAATAAATCCATACATTGCTATCGTTACGCTGGCAATCAACAAGGAAATAACAGCAATTGCGTCTTTACTATTTCTTATGTCCTATATTAAATCAGCGCGCAAGCTGTATGCGTTTCTTGCAATTATGCTTTCAATTTTCTCTAGGTTTGAATTGCTCTTTATTTTAATATTCTTCCTAACAGCGAGGCGATTTACGAAAACACAAAATATGCATCGTCATATTGTATATTTACTAATTGCTTTGACTATTACTCTCCCGCAAATAAATTTCGGTATTGAATTACATAAAACTCTCCAGAGCGATGCGTCGTTTGGAGTTTTATCAATACTGAATGAGCTGCAGAATTATTATTTATATATAGTTGTATTTATACCTAAAGCCGCCATAACTTTTTTTTCTGACTTGGTTTTATTGGATTATGCTAACTACGATTTTTATTCCTCGGCTTTGTTTTTCTTACTGTTTGTCGGTATTCTTAAATCAGGGACAATTGATTTCAATAATGATAAACTTTTTTTAATTGCCCTATACATTATATTCTTTACTGCGATAGCCATTTCGCATCATAGATATATGGTGCCTATTTTTCCAATTTTAGTAATTGTGTATGTTGAGCGATATGCGCATGTACGCCAGAATAAATACAAGTCTACCCCAACTCGGGATTCACCTAAGTTCTTTTAAAGGTACCACATGACCATCATCCAACCCTGGTTAGCCGCCATTTTGGCTAACCCTATCACCAAGCAACGATGCCAAGCAGAGTCTTTCAATCAAGTTCGAGGCGTTATAGATGCGAGAGTTTTCTTGAAAAATACCCACGGCTACAGCGATTGGGCTGAGGGCCAGCAGTTTTATGAAGAAGAGCTTTCCGGCAAAGACAGAACCACGGCAGAAGCCTACTGGAGCGAAATTAACTATGATCGTCCTATTTATGAGCATTACCTAATGAAGGGGCGTATTTTAGATTGTGGAGGCGGGGCTGGTAGTGTGCGTGAATTTCTTGCTGATGATGTGGAATTTGTCTTGACTGACCCTTGGCTTCAAGCCCCTTTTGCCAGCAGTGCAACACGAAAAGAGGTGTATTCCTGCTTGAGCTGTCCGCTTAATTTTATTGGCGCCACGGCAGAATTTCAGCCGTTTATTGCAGACAGTTTTGACTGGGTACACATGCGCAGCATGCTTGATCATGTTCAGGTGGTTGATCTGACTTTGCTTGAAGCAAGACGCGTATTAAAACCTGGAGGCAGAATATTGATTGGACACTATGTCGACGGAGGTAAAAGTGGTGTTATTCCCTTTGAGCGACGAATAAAGGACGTCATCAAAGTTGGACTTGAGTTCTTTGGTGTTGATCGTTGGAAAGATCACCATATCTGGCACCCCACCTATAAAAACCTGCTGAAACTGATTTCTGATAATGGCTTTGCCATTGAAGACACCTACTGGCAACCGCAGTGCCCGGCCATGACACGCTTCATGATGACTCTCAAGGATGCGGTAGAGCTAGTGTTGTATGCGTTTGAGCATGGTAGTAATGGTGACATTTTTGTACAAAAAGCCCCGGCTGCCACGGTCAAAGTGCTCGCCCAAGCTATTCTCGAGCTAATGGGAAGGCCGAAGCATGAAGTGCGATGTATTGGTACGCGGCATGGAGAAAAGTTATATGAAACATTGCTTGGCCACGAAGAAATGGCCTGCGCAGAGGATATGGGCGACTACTTTCGAATTCCCCCTGATGCGCGTGACTTGAACTATGCCAAGTTTATAGAACAAGGTGATCAGCGCAATACAGCTAGCTCACATTCTGAAGACTACAATTCGCATAACACTAATCGCCTTGACGTGGCTGACATGAAAGCTCTGTTGCTAAAACTCGACTTCATGCAGCGCATTGTCCGCGGCGAACACCCTTTAGCAGCGGAGTAACGTAGTGAAAGTCCTGATTACTGGAGCTAACGGTTTTCTTGGAAAAAATTTACAACTTCATCTTGCAGGGCGCCCAGATATACAGGTGGTGTGCTTCACTCGTAGCAATGACTTGGCCCAGCTATATACAATGATTCAAGGTGTAGATTTCGTGTTTCATTTAGCAGGAGTCAACCGTCCTATAGATCCGGTTGAATTTGTGCTAGGCAACACCGATTTAACCCAGGGACTTTGCAATGCAATAGCCTCCGTGGCTGAATCGACCGGCAAGAAAGTGCCAGTCGTTTACACATCCTCCACACAGGTTGCTAACAAAAATGCGTATGGCGATAGCAAGCGTGGTGCTGAATATGCACTCATGGAACTGCAGCGCAGCGGCGGGGTGCCGGTGCATATATTTCGCTTGCCTAATGTGTTTGGCAAGTGGTGTAAGCCCAACTACAACTCTGTGGTGGCGACTTTTTGTCACAATATCTCGCGAGGTCTGCCAATTCAGGTCAATAATCCAGCTGCACCCGTAACGCTCGTGTATGTTGATGATGTGATGAAGCGCTTTATGCAAATTATGGATGGCGCGGATGCTGCAGTAGACGCAGCTGGTTTTGCCACCATTTCACCCCAGTACACCACGACAGTGGGTGAACTTGCCCGTCAGTTTCAGAGTTACAAGGATGCTCGCACTACTCTGATGACCGAGCGCGTAGGCGCCGGTCTAATGCGGGCGCTTTATGCCACATATATAAGTTACCTACCAGTGGAGTCATTTTCCTACACCGTGCCGCAATATAGCGATCCACGTGGCGTTTTTGTAGAAATGCTCAAGACTATCGATTGTGGCCAATTCTCCTACTTCACAGTCCGCCCTGACATTACCCGGGGCGGCCACTATCATCAAAGCAAGACTGAGAAGTTTCTGGTCATCAAGGGCCATGCACACTTTAAGTTCCGGCATATGCAAACTGGCCAATGTTATGAACTGTTTACGACGGGCGAAAAGGCGGAGGTGGTAGAAACCGTGCCGGGGTGGACGCATGACATCACCAATATTGGCAACGACGAGATGGTTGTCATGCTGTGGGCTAATGAGGTATTTGATCGCAACAACCCCGATACATTTGCTTGTCCACTTTAATTGCAGAATATGAAAAAATTAAAAATTGTATCGGTGGTTGGTACGCGACCCGAAATTATTCGTTTATCTCGCGTCTTGGCAGCCCTAGATGAATATTGTGAGCACATCCTAGTACATACTGGTCAAAATTACGATTACGAATTAAATCAAATATTTTTTGACGATTTGGGAGTTCGTAAGCCAGACTATTTTCTTAATAGCGCTGCTGAAAGTGCTAGCGCCGCACAAACCATAGGAAGCTTGATTATCGCAGTTGACCATGTTTTGGCGGATGTGCAGCCCGAGGCTATGTTGGTTCTTGGGGATACTAATAGCTGCTTGTCCGTAATTCCAGCAAAACGGCGAAAAATCCCTATTTTTCATATGGAGGCTGGTAATAGGTGTTTTGACATGCGCGTACCAGAAGAAACAAACCGCCGTATTGTCGACCATACCGCAGATATGAACCTTACTTACAGTACCATCGCACGAGAATATTTATTGCGAGAAGGTTTGCCTCCAGATCAAGTAATTAAGACGGGCAGCCCAATGTACGAGGTGTTGCATCATTACTTACCAAAAATCCAAGGATCTAATATTTTAGAGAGACTTGGTCTTAAGGAGCAGGGCTACTATGTAGTGAGCGCTCATAGAGAAGAAAATATTGAATCTGAACAAGCCTTTGCAAAGCTTGTAAATGTGCTTAATGCTTTGGCCGAAGATAATAATTTGCCGGTTATTGTTTCAACGCACCCACGTACACAGAATCGAATAGATAAATCGAAAGTCAAATTTCATTCACGGATTCAGTTGCTGAAGCCATTAGGCTTTTTTGATTATGTGAAGTTGCAGATATCTGCAAAGGCGGTGTTATCTGATAGCGGTACCATCAATGAGGAATCATCGATACTGAACTTTCCGGCTTTAAATTTACGTGAAGCACACGAACGTCCTGAAGGGATGGAGGAAGCCTCCGTAATGATGGTGGGGTTGGAGGTGGATAGAGTGCGACAAGGCTTGGATATTCTTGACTCTCAGCTACGAGGGTTAAATAGGAGTCTGCAGTTGGTGGCTGATTACAGTATGCCAAATGTGTCTGGTAAGGTTGTTCGGATAATTCATAGCTACACTGATTATGTCAATCGCGTAGTCTGGAAGAAATATTAAGGTTGTCGTGCGTATTCTTGTTGTTACCCAATATTTTTGGCCAGAAAATTTTCGTATTAATGACTTAGTTTCAGGGTTTTGCGATTTTGATCATGAAGTCACCATACTGACAGGGTACCCAAACTACCCTTCTGGCGTGGTTTTTCCTGAGTTTAGATTAAATCCATCTGCCTTCGCAAAGTTTGAGAGTGCGAATGTAGTTAGGGTGCCTGTCATTTCCCGTGGTAAGGGTGGGCTGAGATTGATCTTGAATTATGTAAGCTTTGTTATATCTGCGATAGCTCTTGGGGTTTGGCGTTTGAGAGGCCAGAAGTTTGACGTAATTTTTGTTTTTGAGCCCTCGCCTATTACTGTTGGCCTTCCAGCAGTCTTTCTTAGTTACATTAAGCGTACTCCATTAGCATTTTGGGTTCTTGATCTCTGGCCAGAAACCCTTGAGGCTATTGGTGTAGTTCGCTCGAGATATATTTTGAAGGCTATTGGCAGCTTGGTAACCTTTATCTATAATCGCTCCGATTTAATATTGGCACAATCAAAGAGTTTTATTCCTCAAATTCGTCAGTATTGTCAAAAAGAAATAAAAGTGGAGTACTTCCCAAGCTGGTCAGATGCTACATTTGATTATTCAATAGTTGATTTAGCTGAAGAAGTACCTGCGGCAGAGGGGGTATTTAGCATTATGTTTGCCGGAAATATTGGTGATGCGCAAGACTTCCCGGCCATACTTGATGCAGCTGAAGCGCTTAAGGGGGACGGGGGAATACGCTGGTTGATCGTTGGCGAAGGTAGGACAAGCGAATGGGTTAGGTCTGAGGTGATTCGACGTGGTCTTGAGCATTGTTTTTTATTGCTTGGTAGTTACCCTGTAGATCGAATGCTTTCATTTTATATGCATGCCGATGCATTATTAGTGTCGTTAAAAGCGGAATCGATTTTTGCAATGACCATTCCCGGAAAACTTCAGTCCTATCTTGCTGCCGGCATTCCTATACTTGCAATGCTAAATGGAGAGGGGGCCGAGATCATTCGTAGATCAGGCGCTGGTATATCTAGTCCGGCTGGAGATGGGTTTGCATTGGCGACCGCAGTAATCCATATGGCTAATATGAATAACGAGGAGCGGCTAAAAATGAGTAGAGCTGGTTTGGCTCTTAGTGAGGAGGAGTTCAACCGAGGAGCTCTCATCTCCAAGCTATTGACGTGGCTTAATGGGTTGTGTGTAGTTGAGGGTAGACATCAGGAGCATTGAAAATGATTTTAGTGACGGGGGCGTCCGGTTTTGTGGGAGGGGCTTTATGCGCAAGTTTAGTTAATCGCTCCCCTTTACGCATCTCAGTTCGAGATAAATCTAAATCTGAGTTGTTCGCAAATGTAGATATCTTCAAAGCATCCATATCTCCCGATCAGGATTGGTCGTCTACACTTTCTGGGGTATCGGCAGTCGTTCATTGCGCCGCCCGGGTACATGTGATGAGTGAGGAAGCCGCTGACCCTTTATTTGAATTTCGCCGAGTTAATGTCGATGGGACGCTTAATTTAGCTCGTCAAGCTTCTGAAGCAGGGGTGCGACGTTTTGTATTTTTAAGTTCGATCAAGGTTAATGGAGAATATACAGATTTGGGTCATCCATTTACGGCGGACCAAATTCCCGTGCCAAGTGATCCCTATGGAGTTTCAAAGTATGAGGCTGAAATGGGGCTTAGGACTTTATCGAGAGAAACTGGGATGGAGGTAGTCATTATTCGCTCACCTCTAGTCTATGGGCCAGGGGTGAAAGCGAATTTTCTGTCGATGATGAATTGGTTGCGGCGAGGGATTCCACTGCCACTTCGTAGTGTTACAAAAAATCGTCGCAGTTTCGTCTTCATTGATAATCTCGTTAGTATGATTATTGCTTGTATAAATCATCCTGCGGCAGCTAATCAGACATTTCTAGTATCGGATGATGAGGACCTATCAACCGCAGGATTGTTAGACCGCATGGCTTTGGCGCTAGGATGCCCTTCGAAATTAATCACAGTTCCAACAGCTTTAATCACACTCGGAGCAAAGCTAATTGGTAGGTCTGATATTTCACGGCGTCTTTGCGGCTCTTTGCAGGTTGATATCAACAAAACCAAAGATTTTCTTGGCTGGTCACCACCGGTGAGCGTGGATGAGGGGTTACGTCAGACAGTGGCATACTTCTTGAAGAAGCAATCTTGAAAGATATTTTTACTATGAAGCGATTATTTGATCTTCTATTGACGCTCTTTGTTTCTATTGTGTTGGCACTACCGATTTTAGTTGTGGCCATTCTCGTTCGATTGACCTCATCTGGGCCTGCTCTCTATTGGTCAGACCGAGTAGGTAGGCGCAACATCATTTTTAAGATGCCTAAATTCCGTACGATGCAGGTGGGTACCCCTGCAGTAGCAACTCACTTGCTGTCTGATTCTAGCCAATATTTAACCCCAGTCGGCTCATTTTTACGTAAATCTAGCCTTGATGAATTGCCTCAGCTCTGGAGTATTTTGGTTGGCGATATGAGTTTTGTAGGGCCAAGACCTGCATTGTTTAATCAAGACGAATTAATTGCTTTGCGAACGCAATATGGAGTGGATAAATTATTTCCAGGATTAACGGGATGGGCGCAAGTCAACGGCCGAGATGAATTATCAATTCCAGTCAAAGTGCAATATGAGGTGGAATATCTGCAGAAACAATCTTTTTGGTTTGATATGAAGATACTGGGCCTGACCTTCTTAAAGGTGGTTCGCCGAGCTGGAGTTTCTCATTAATTTGGGGTTTTTCTAGGGTTTCTTCCTTTTTAGTTCACCACTAATGCTAACTTGGTTAGCTTTCAATAAGAATCAACGCTTTTCATTGGCTTTTGTGGTTGCAACAGCTGATATTTGCCATCAATGCTTGAATTTTTCTTATTTGGCTATGTAATTTATAATGAACTTGTGCCAATTAACGCTACCAAAAAGTCACTATTAAATCTGCCCCGCTTCATTAAGCGGCTTGTTGTAATGTTTTTCGATACCCTTGTTTGTGCATTCAGTGTTTGGCTGGCATTTGGGCTTCGATTGGATGAGTGGGGTTATTTTCAATTAAGTCAGTGGTGGGTACTGATTGCCGCCATCGGATTTTCATTTCCCCTCTTTATTACTTTTGGCTTATATCGAGCTATTTTTAGGTATATGGGCTCAGCCGCGCTTGCCTCTATGGCGCGCGTTTTCACTATCTACACTTGCCTATTTTTCCTTGTGTTTACCATTATTGGAGTGGAGGGAGTACCTCGCTCCATCGGCATCATTCAACCGATTTTGTTTTTTATTGGCATTGGCACCAGTCGTTACTTTATTCGAGTGTGGTTAGGCGATATTAATAATGTGCAGAAGACCTCTCATCAGGTAACGCCTTTAGCGCTCATTTATGGAGCGGGTTCTGCAGGACGCCAGCTTGCAGCTGCTTTATCACTGAATAAAGAAATGCTGGTGAAGGGCTTTATTGATGACGATAAATATTTACAGGGCAATACCATTAATGGTGTTCCGGTGTATGGCAATACCGACATCAAAAGTCTGATGATCCGTTTAGAAATCACGGATGTGCTTTTGGCTATTCCTTCGGTTAATCAAGTCCGCAGAAATGAAATTATTGCCAGCTTAAATGGCTGTGGAGTACGCGTGCGAACACTTCCGGGAGTGCTTGATATGGCTTCTGGTCGAGTCAAAATCTCCGATTTGCATGATCTGGATATGAACGACTTGCTAGGACGTAAGGTGGTTCCTCCGGATGTCGCATTGCTAGAAAAAAACATTCGCAATAAGGTCGTACTGGTAACTGGAGCGGGCGGCTCTATTGGTAGCGAGCTTTGTCGACAAATTATTAAGTTTTCACCAAGGTCATTGGTTCTGGTTGATAGCAGTGAACATGCCCTCTATCAAATTTATGAAGAGTTAAAGAAGGCCGTTGTCCCGCAGGAAAATGGCAATGGGGGAGAAGAGGCAAGCGGGGATTTTCAATCTGACTCTGCCAAAACTTTGCCAATCAAGCTTATTCCCTGTTTGGCCTCGGTTCGAGATGCCGAGCTGATGCTCAAGATTTTTGTCGCTCACCAGCCTGCTACGGTCTTTCATGCGGCGGCTTATAAGCATGTTCCTCTGGTAGAGCAAAACCCGGCCGAAGGTGTTCGTAATAATGTTTTGGGAACGCTCACATGCGCTCAAGCTGCCCTAGAGACTGGTGTATCCCACTTTATTTTAATTAGTACCGATAAAGCCGTTAGGCCCACCAATGTGATGGGGGCTAGTAAGCGTGTGGCTGAGCTCGTATTGCAAGCGATAGCCGAGGGTGCGGTAATTGGGGGTCATGCAACCCAGTTCTCGATGGTGCGATTTGGGAATGTGCTTGGGTCATCCGGCTCGGTAGCGCCACTCTTTAGCGCGCAGATCAAGGCAGGGGGCCCCATTACCCTAACTCACCCTGAAGTAACGCGGTATTTCATGACCATTCCTGAAGCGGCTCAGTTGGTGATTCAGTCTAGCGCCATGGCTACGGGGGGCGATGTCTTTGTGCTCGATATGGGGCAACCCGTACGGATCTATGATTTAGCAGCTAAGATGGTTTATCTATCTGGCCTCATGGTCAAAGATGAGTTACATCCCCATGGGGATATTGAAATCGAGGTAACAGGATTGCGTCCAGGAGAAAAGCTCTATGAAGAGCTCTTGATTGGAGATAATCCCCAGCCCACAGACCACCCGAAGATCATGAAGGCGCATGAAGAGTTCCTATCTTGGGCTGAACTCCAAATAGAGCTAGAAAAACTCAATTTAGCCCTGCAAGCCTGTGATGCCCAATTGATTCGGAGTACTTTGAAGAAATTAGTGCCAGGGTATCAACCCAATGGCGATGGAGCAGATTGGAATGGGGGGGGGATTACCTAAACAATGAACGCCCTATCTGAGAATGAGTTTTTTATATTGTGATGCTTGCGCATCCCAAAAATTTGGAAGCGTATGGCATTTCTTTCTGAGCTCAAGCAATTTTTTATGGATTCATTTTCAAGTCCCGTATATCAAGATGGGGTCTTGTATTTCATCATTGAAGAGCTGCCCAATCCAAGAGATTCAGGGGTCTTCAAAATTCTATGTGGCAGTACCCAGATTGCTTTAGATGCGGTTACTCTAGATGAGCCTGGTGTTGTTATTGCCAATGAGCTCATTGGTCTACATGCGGCCACTATTCGCAAGTACCCATACCAAAAAATAGAGTACGTCAATATTGCGCCTTGGGCTCAAGTAAAGATTGAGACTCGCATGGCTCGAATTGGTTTGAAGATCTAGAACTACTTTATTGGTGCCACTTTCTAAGGCTAGCAATTAGAGTGTTCAATATATCTCATCACCATATCAATCTTTGACCATCTTCCCTGTTGCATAATTAGTGGCATACATTATCAAGATCTGATTATTCATTGGATGCAGACATAAACTCGTTATAAGCATTTGTAAGTCGATTAATTCTTTGAATATCAAGTTGTCCGGCGATGGTTTTATCTCCAACCTTTTGGTTAAGAAAGCCCACAATTGGTTCTAATGTTGTTAGCATCTCATCAAGTTTTTTCATTGCATTTTCTGAAAGTAGTTCCATAAAACCCCCGTTGAAGTAGTAAACATTCTGAAGATATAGTGACGCCAAACGTAAGGTTTTGCAATAGGGAGTATTGAGATCGGGGTTCCTAGCTGATAGCGTTAAATGTGTTCTACATACCGCATGACCGTATCGGTCTTTGACCATCTTCCGCGCTGCATGATGATTGGCATGCTTGCACCAGAATTTAGTAAATCCTGAGCTGCACCTACGCGCATAGAGTGGCCGCTGATCCCTTCAATAACCAATTCATCGAGTCCAGCATCCTTGGCAATTCGTTTGTAGATGCGATTGACCTGCCCAGAACCCAGACTGCTGTGTGCAATTCTTCCTCCGCGGTCAATGCCGACCATGAGGTATTCCTGTCCTTCAGGAAGTTCTTTCATCCACTCCACCAATGCAAGGTGGGCTCTTGGGCTTAGGTGTAGCCATTTCCCTGTGGAGTCTTGATCGGTCTTACTTTTTCTCAGGAGAATGGAGGAGGCCTCAATACCATTCTTAATATTGATTTTCACATCCTTGACTTGCAGTGAGACCAATTCACTGCGTCTACATAAGGTGTCATAGGCCACTAGCAATAAAGCACGATCCCGAATCCCTCTAATCGAATCATCAGTAGCTAGTAAGAGCTTATCCAAGGTATCTGCATTGATGCTCCCCGCTTGACTGGATGACCGCCCCAGCTTGCGATGCATTCTTCGCATTTCAATAGTGACATCAGGATCTTTTGTGGGATCTGCAAAGCGGTTGAGTTTGTGAATAGTGGATATTCCGCAAAGAGCTCGGCGAATACCAGCCGAACTGCGCTTATCGTTAGAAAGCTCAATGATGAAGTTGGCAATGGATGAGGGTAGGGCAGGTAAGGCGCCTTCATTGCGTTCTTCACAAAACTCAATGAATTTGCCAAAGTCAGCCTTATATGCGCGAATAGTTGAGTGTGCGTAGGCGCCTTCAATTTTCTCAATTGTGCGCTCTAGAAGCTCCCGAGGTTCAAGTGAGTTTTTTAAATCCTTTAGATTGGCGGGAATTGCTGTTGATGTGCTGTTTGCTGGGTTCGTCATAAATTGGCTTTCTGTGGTCGGGATTGTTTGCTTCTGGGCTTTCGGATACTTCTAGACAAATGTCTTAATACTGGGCAAAATCTTGATTCTTATAGTTTTTTATCTCCTTATTAATAGGTGGATTCAAACACGAAGTGCAACACGGTTTAAAGATTGCATAAATACTTCATTTGGGGTTTTAAATCCCAAGCGCTTTCTAGGTCGGTTATTTAATTTGTCTTGGATCATTCTAAGCTCCT
>Ga0247844_1003554_pt1 | contig 22585 bp, 31 predicted proteins | sample LaCtaG_FD_192421 | JGI IMG/M metagenome (GOLD analysis project Ga0247844, IMG submission 192421) | Freshwater microbial communities from meromictic Lake La Cruz, Castile-La Mancha, Spain - LaCruzMarch201714.5m_1 | ecosystem: Environmental > Aquatic > Freshwater > Lake | place: Spain: Castile-La... | reverse complement strand
ACCATAACTGGTTTGGTTTCCTTTTGACTGCGGTATATCAATTCATAAATGAATGGGTTTCTTAACCCATTAGAACAATTATCGTTGATGTTTAGTATGAAACTACCACTCGGTTTTAAAACCCTCTGTATTTCCTTGAAAAGGGGTAGTATCCAATCCACATACTCTGTGGGTTTCTTTACCGATATATCTTTTCCGTAGTTGATAATATCTGCGTAAGGGGGTGATGTAATAACAAGGTCAATAGAATTGTCTTCTATATCCTCTATAAGTTCAAAACAATCCCCTGATAAAATCTTAAAGTTATTCACCCTCCAACTTTGTTTTTATTATCTCCACTTGGATTTTGTTATCACTCTGTAGTTTCTCACCACCACTTTTTATATCGACATATTTTTCTGTCTTCCAATTATCCCTGAACCTGTTCTTCATAATGGTTTCCCATAACCTTGTATTGAATCTATTACCCCCGTTTTCTTGCATTGCTTGAAGTGCTAAATTGAACCAATAGTTCTCTGCTAATTTTAGAAATTCACTATAGGTTTGCTTATAACCATCATTTCTACTCATCATAGCATAATGACCATTCCAACTGATCCCCAAGTCAATTAGAATATCTGTGGTATGTTTTCCTTTTGCACCAGCTTCTAACATTATATCTTTCCATAGAGGATTGATCTTTGTCTCCACTCTTGGTCTCCCCCTTTTTGGTTTATCGTTTTCCATTTTTCTTCTTTAAAAATTGTAGGGAGTTGCGTATGTCATCCAATACCCCCTGTTTTGATGGTTTAGTCGATGCGTGTGGATATAACATACTCCATCCTTGATATAGTTCCAACCAATCAAAATCGTTCATCTCATCAAAGGTTTTCTGTGTTATGATTGTATCATACAATTCCTTTGCAATATTGAGTACCTCTTGGTTTTTTAGATTGTTGAGAGATACAGATTTCTTTTTACAATTACACATTTGTTTTTTCCAATAATATTTTTATTTCATTTATTACCATCGCAGTTTCATAATCTTCTTTTTCCTCTGCTTGTAATAGGAATACCTCCAATAGATCAAGTAATACCATCTTCGATACCTCCCTGTCTATTATGTTTTCTTGTAAGTCCTTAAATAATTCTTGTATTAGGATCAACCTTTCGGTGTAGTCCTTCTTAAAAAAATCCTTTGATATATCGTGAAAATTAGCCATTATATAGAATAAATATAACAATAAATACATTAAGTTAAATAAAAAAACCCATAGTGTTACTCCTATGGGTTCTAATACTCTCACCTTCTTCTAAGTTAGGGACTTGGTAGGTGAGTGTATATGTCTTTATATACTTGTTTTCCAAGAAGGGATATTTGTCTTTTAGGTTAGAAAATCAAGTCCCCCCCTGCCCCCACCAGAGTAATACTCTATTGGTAGAGATGGGTGGATTGACCTTATAGACCTAATGTCTTTTGAGGCTCACAACGCTCACAAGTCCCTTGGAAGGAGCTAGTGTGATTTAATAATCCCTTCTTGTCTGTGAGGGTCAAGTAGCCAACCCTTTATCACATCTAAGATTATAAGTATCAGATAGAAATTAATAAAAGAAATAATAAAATAAAAATAATATGATAAAGTAATTGAGATACTTATAGGGATGATTAAAGACACCACCATAGCAAATGTAATGACCGCCACATCATTATCTATGGTTGTTATGGACTACATCGAGATCCTAACAGCATTATCCCTTGCAACAGCAATTTTACTAAATGTAATATTAATTATCAAAAATGTTTTCTTTTCAAAGAAAAAGAATAATATTTAAAACATAGATACTAATGCACCCATTGGTATAACTTACAAAAAGTTGGATGTTATTCAACACCCCCCCTTCACCTGATACTGCCATATATTACGAAGGGGGTTTTTTATTTTAAAAAGGGGAATCTAATTTGTTTTCAATTAGTTTCTCAACTACCTTGTGCATCAGTAATCCCTGTTTTACACAATATACCTTAAAATCGTGATGAAGGTCTTTATCAATTAAAATACTTTTTTTGTTATCTGTTCGCATAATGTTTTTTTATATAATATACTTATGTATTGTGATTTTTATACATTTCCATATATTTATTTGATATGGCTGAATTTGACAAATATCTAAAACGGAGAATGCTCACCGATAGTGGTTGGCAGTATTTCTGTAGAATCTGTGGTACTTATAAACCCGATGAGAGCTTCTACACCTCCAAAACAGGTCCTTTTAGGATAGATACCAAGTGTAAGATACATTATACCAGAAAAGAAAAAGATAATGACCCACAGATGGATTATTTGAAATTAGACCCCTTGAAGGAAACTCACTTTCACCAATCACAGATGCTCCTTGAAACACTCGGATACAAGATAGGACCTGGTAAAGAACCAGTTCATATACAATTCAATAAAAAACATAACTTATAAAAAACTATGGCAAAACAAAAATTTACAAGAAACGATATTGAACTCATCAAACATTTTGGTATCTATGGGCATACCCACAAATTTATATCAACCGTTATGGATTGTTCAAGAGGACACATCACCAAGATCCTAAATGGTAAAAGATGGGCAGAGGTTCCTCCACCACACCACGCACGGGGTGAGGAACTCTACTACAGATTCCTACAACACGGAACCACAATACCAAATCACTGAAAAATAATGTTAATGAAATTTGACTTTGATTAGTTATATTACTATATTTGTATAACAACACTCAGAAACTATGATACGAAATAAAGAAACGATGTATATGACCCTACCAGTATTATCATCACAAAGAAGGGAACTAACTGAACTCCTACACTTTTGTGAGACAGATAGTGTTGATACCATAATTTCTAAAACCTTTGACAACAATGACCGCACGCCCCGATAACCAACGACAGATAATCCGTCAATCACAAATCAAATTAGCACTTGAATACTATGGTGCTTGTGATATCTGCCCAACTATGTTAGACCTTATCCGCACCACCACGATGCTTGAAGATTTTGTGGTAAATGGATACTCAAAAGATATGGTAGCCAAGTTTGAGAAACTTGACATACATATTCAAACTGAATATAAAAAACCATAATAATGGCACTACATAACTTTACCTTCACACCCCTTCAGACCAAAATGATTAGTAGGTTGATTCACGATGAGATTTCTGCTTATGAGCATCTATTAGAAATGCTAAAGGATCAATTAGAAGTACCTGTAGATCAAAAAGAAATGGAAGAGGAACTAATTGTATTGAAAGTTATTCACGCTCAATTTACAAAGAAATTGTTGTAGATTTATTAAAAGGTAATCCCGTATTTTGTTTTGCTTCTCTGTAAGAACTGCTCATTTACATCTTGATAGACATCATAGCCGAGTTTGGTGAGTAGGTCTATCGCACTATCTATATCGTGCTGACGACCATTATGACCATTCACTTGTTGGTCAACAAGTTTTTTGCAGTGGTTGTCCTTTGTGAGTTTGTAGATACACGGGTTACATCGTAATCCTGTTTTTCTTGTTAAGAAGAACTCTTCACCACAAACGGAACAAGTCCTACCTACCATTTCAACACCTTTGGAATTAGTCATACTAAAATAAATATAAAATATATTTGGTGGGATTAAATCGTTGTTGTATCTTTACACCCTAATCTAAAAACAAGAAACAAAATGGCAATCCAAATCAACGACAAGGTAATCTTCACAACCGAAGGAAGCATCAAAGGAAAAACTGGCGTAGTAAAAGAAATCACAACTGACGGGTATATTGTTCGTATGGATAAATCAGCCCTTGCGTTCTTTTCTCTTATCGCAGCAAATAAAGATGAAGTTAGTTTGGTAGTATCAAAATAATTCATTAACTTTACACCCTAATAAAAAAACAAAATGGAACAAGAAAAAGAAATCACCCTGAACGAAACTCAACTTATTATGTTGGCTGCTATGTGGCGTAAGTTTGACTGGCACGAGTTTATAGGTGAAAATGAGTGGATTGAGGACGAAGGTTCTGTATCTTGGTTTGACGAACAATTTGACGAGATCGGTAATCAGGTAGTTGATTATGGAGATTACTTTACTCAACAACGAAAAAAAGTTTTGGTAGAACAAAAATAATTCAGTATCTTTACACCCTAATCTAAAAAACAATAAACAAAATGGAAAACACAACCTACATCAAAGAGAACTACAAACAATCTACAATCGCACGACTGAAGGAGATTTTTGGTTATACCAACGAGGAGCAGATCAACGATGATACTGACCTGACCCACACAATCAACTTTCTCAAAGAGCAGGGATTGGAAGTCCAAGATGCTCTGTTCCAAGTCCTACAAGTAAAAAAAACCCATAACTAAAATGAAAAAGAAAAATCATATTATCCTTCGTCTTATGGAAAATGATAAGTGTATCCACGCTCACAAAATCAAAGGTTTTCATAATATGATTAACCAATATGGTGATTTGTTTAAATACACAAAAGAAACTTACCCCAATAGAGCAGGTGGTTATACTACCATCGTAGAAGTTAATATCCAACCAATAAATAAACTCTAATCAAGATGAAGCCCACATACGAAGACCTGATGAAAGATACCGATTACAGGGACGCATTTTATATGTATTTCCAATATGTCGGTCGTAATAAGAGATACGCCAACATCTATAAAAGAAAGATGGAAAAGATTAAGAAGGCTATGACCTTACTCCCCTGATCCTGTACCACCGTACCACCAAGGAATTGGACATCCATACCAATTACTACCTGAATGTCTACCACCACTTCCCAAGTTCAATCCTGAACCATTTCTTGATGAGAATCTACCATTACTTGGTAATACCATAGAGGACTTGAATGCTCCACCGAACTCGGGGATAAGCTGTCCGTTGTTTGTTGTAAGGGTGTATTGTGGGAAATTCTGATTGTTGAATACCAAATGACGACGAAGTAAGTTGTCATTGAACTCGGCGTTGTTCTTTGCGTTTGTCTTAAGATATGTAAGGGTTCTGATATCAATCGGGTTACCTTGTTCTGATCTATTCTGAACCAACCCGATGTTCATAAATTTTAAATAAAAATTATCCAATGCCAGATAATAAGCAAAACTAATAAGGGTCGGTTGGATAAAGTTTCTAAGTAATTCCTTGTAATGAATATATTGTGGTAATTCAATATCACCATTTTCTACCAATTCCAAAATAAACTGATAAAGGTTTGTTCCCAATGATTCTTGGATAAAGATTGTCTGTGCCTGACTGATAGAAAATCTAAGCTCACTGGTATCAACATTGTCGTTGATCGGCGAACTCTGCTTTAAAAGTTGTTCGGTGATTAGTAAAACATTATAGATCATCGGTGCTCAGGATTTTGTTTTGTTTTATTTTCAATTCAATCTCTTGATCAGGATAAATCAACTGAATTACTGGTTTGAGTTCACGAATCAAAAAGTCCTGTAATGGGAATATGGTCGTGTTCATAAACAGATTGAAGGCTGTGGTAAGCTGCTCCGCTTGTGAAGAAAAACCAGTCGGTGATGGTAATCCCAAGATAGAAGGGTCAGGGATCTTATGACCTGATAAAATGTTCTCCCTAACAAGTCCGAAGATCTCACTGAACATACCCGATTGTAATGTCTGTTGTATCTGTGTTATCTCAGGTTTCTCACCAGGGTCTCCATAGGATACCACGATACGACCTGCGTTCTGTGCTCCACGATATCTGTCCTCTAACCTACGAAGGATGTCTTCCTGTTCATTTTGTGAATCAGGAGCTTGTGGTAGATGCACCCACAGTGATGGGGATGCTCCGTTGAGAATATTAGCCAGGTTGTACTCAGAAATAGCTTTTGATAGTCTGATATCTAAAAGTGATGAAAGATAAGTAGGGACACCATAAAATAGGTAACCAGGTGAGTATTGTTTGAGATGTAGAATCTGCCTGTTCTCATAATCATTTGGATTGAACTCTTTGAACTCAACCATACCAGCACGCTTCCAATTTGCCCAATCCCTACAGAACAACCAAGAATCGGTTGTTAGTTCGGCATTGTCAGGAGCCTTAGCCCTCATAAACTTGGATGGGATTACCTTGAACCCTGATATCCCCTGACTACGATCGTTCTTCCAAATAATCTCCAAAAATAGATTACCACTAACGATAAACTCCCAAAACATCTGTTTTAGAACATCGTTGAGATATTGTTTGTTATTTATCTTGTAATCGTTGGTAAATCCTCTACCCGATGCGTTATCAACCTTTGATTGAATAGCCGCACTATGAACAGGTGATGCGTCCATAGCATAGAGATACCATCTCTCCACCTCCATATTATCAAGACCCCATCTGACAAAATATTCTCCTCGATGGATCTTTTCGACAAATGCTATGGACTCATACCCGTTAAAGGAAAAACTATCTACTTTAATCATTATTTTCGTTATATAGTATAAATATATCGCTCGTTCCGCTATAAGTGATGGGTTCATTTTGATTGACCCCAATGACAAACATTAGTGTCTCATAGACGATATCGTCGGCGTTATTAGGATTTAGATTACTATTGGAATACTGCTCATAGATGTTGATGAAATATTCACCAGGTATTAGATTGAGATTCACTGTGTTAGCACAACTCGTGGCACCTGTATAAACCTGAGTTCCCCCTGATACCTGAATACAGAACAAATCATAACCTGGCTTGTAGTCCGTTGATGGTGGAATCCTAAAGGGGATAAAGTTCCACATCGTATTGGTCAGTTTGTGGGTGATTACCCATAGATATTCTGGATCCATTAAAAAACCATTCCTGCTACAAACAGCGGGGACTGTGTTATTTTGATCTTGGTATAGGTATATCATAATATTGGGGGGTATAATTCAGGAGCTGGTTTTGATGCTACTGCTCTACCAGTTGCATTTCCTCCTGTTATTAAACTATTTCCGTTAGTAGAACCACTCCAAACAAGACCATCAGTAGAATATGCTAATGTATTTGTGCCTAACCCAGCGGCAACCCATAAAGTTCCGTTCCAAGCAACTGCCGATGCAGAAGTCGAAATAACACTAATTCCATTAGTGGACGCAGACCAAGTAATTCCATCTGTAGAATATGCTAATGTATCTGTTGTCTGACCCGCAGCAACCCATAAACTACCATTCCAAGCAACACCCAATACTTGGACACTTATAATACTATTACCATTGGTGGAAGCAGACCAAGTTATACCATCCGTAGAATATGCTAATGTATTTGTTCCTAAACCACCAGCAACCCACAAAGATCCATCCGAAGCTACTGCTCTACCAAAAGTAGAAATGATACTATTACCATTGGTGGAAGCAGACCAAGTAATTCCATCCGTAGAATATGCTAATGTATTTGTGCCCGATCCAGCAGCAACCCATAAAGAACCATTCCAAGCAACATCATAACCAACAGAAGTAAAGATACTATTACCATTGGTGGAAGCAGACCAAGTAATTCCATCCGTAGAATAAGCTAATCTATTGGTGCCTGATCCACCAGCAACCCATAAAGAACCATCCCAAGCAACAGCCTGAACAGAATCAAAAAGACTATTTCCATTCGTAGAACCACTCCAAACAATACCATTGGTAGAATATGCTAAAACATTAGTTCCCTGACCACCAGCAATCCATAAACTTCCGTTCCAAGCAATAGACACAACTCGAGTTCCAAAAATACTATTACCATTAGTAGAATTAGACCAATTAATTCCATCGGTAGAATATAATAACTTGTTAGTTGAGCTAGTACCTACAACCCATAAAGGATTAGGGGTACTACTTGGGGTAGGTGTTGGTGTTAAGGTTTTTGTCGGTGTAATAGTCGGGGTTACAGTAGGGGTGTTGGTTAGAGTCGGCGTTATTGAAGGCGTTGGTGTAGGAGTAGGACTTGGAATAAATATTTTTTCTGATACAATATCCAATATCGCTCGGTTCTCACCAAGATAATCACTGAATTGTTTTCTACTAAAAATCTGTCCCATTAGATATGTAATTTATGAACCATATTTATAACCCCATCTACATCAACATCATTACCTACATTGAAATTATGTTTCACCAATTTCCTGATGTTTTTGTTGTGTCTATTGTAGAAATATTCTGTCATCACATTAAAGGTGTCTGAATTGAAAATCCACTCAACACCCACTATCTCATAACCAGTATATTCCTGATCATTCCACATAACAGGCTTTACGACTTTTCTACTCATTATGTTTGTTGATGAATAATTATACTACCCTTATCCGCATTGCCCCTGCGTTATGATACATTTGTCCTAAAACTACACCACCTGCGGCAGCGGCAGTATCATCCACAAAATCAAGTGCTGCGTAATTGGTCATCACATAATTCACCGCAAAGGTTGCGTCGTTTCTTGTAGGAATAAAATTATTCATTCCCAACAAAGTTGATCCTGATGTTGTGCCAGAAATAGTATTGCTAAAACCACCGATTATTGTATTAGAATTACCCGATGCGATAATAGTTTGATTATACCCCCCTAATATTGTATTGTATAACCTACCTGTGGTTCTAAAACCTATAAAACTATCAGCAGCATAAATATTATTATAAGAACCGCCTAAATCATAATAATCAGCACCAAAATATTTAATAGCGATGAGATTATTATAACCTATTATACTACTTGAAACACCCATGTTTTGATCGTTAGAATTACCAATAGTAATACTATCATTACCCCCTGATCTTGATTCTTGACCTATTACAATACCACGAGTGTTTGCTGCCGTATCATTTCCTATCTGTATGTTGAATTGTCCGTTGGAATACATCGCACTACCAATTGCTATGGCACCATTCGATACACCATTTAAATTGTTTCCAATACCAATAGTCGCTGCACCAGATACAGAACCAGTCCCGATGGATATACCACCCGTTCCTGATGCTGCTGCTCCTGCTCCAATAGATACGGCATTTGTTCCCGATGCGCTCGTTGCGTTTGTTGATTTTATACTATTACTACCTTCACCAAATGTGATAGATGTTGAAAATCCACTATACTTAAAAGTTTCAGTTTCTCCGCTGTTATTTGTTACGAACCATCTTAAATCCGCAGCGGTGCCAGTAAAAGAAGGTAATTGACTTATTTTTGTATTAGCCATAGGGTTTTATTTTTTTATTTATTTAATTTTCGATATCTATAAAGTCAGAATTTTCTGCTAAGATGTTATCCGTGTTTTCGGCTTGGAGATGATACTCAACTACCGATGAAGGTGTTGGTGTTGGTGTAGTTGTTGGAGTAGGTGTTACCGTACTTGTCGGTGTAATACTCGGGGTAGGTGTTACGCTACTGGTTGGTGTAGGTGAAGGAATGGGTGTGGTATCGTCCTTAAATACATTTACAGGTTGATTTAGTATGGGTCTCCATACATTTCCTTTATCTATTTTTTCCCCTAAAGGTTTCAACAATTCCGTTATAGATTGTTCCTTTTTTGAATAGACTGGCACTCCATTAGCGGGTCTATAATATCTTCCGTTCCATTTCATTTTATTTGTTCTCCAAGGCTTTAAAAAAAGGGGTGGTCTCCCACCCCCTTATTATTAGTAAATATTACTCAATATTCACAGTAATTCCACTCATTACAGCCGCCAATGTGGTTGTAACAACGATCTCCTGTGTTGCGTTTGGTTCTCCACCTACGATTGTAAGTGCAGACATACCATTTAGGTCAGAGTAAGCAGTACCCGTTTGGATAGCACCTGCGGTGACTAAACCTCCATTTTCAAAAGCAAAAGACCAATAACGGTCGTTGTTATCTTTTACGATAGCAAAGATGTTATTTTGATTCACCAAATTTTGGAAAATGTTTCTCAAACTCTGTGCGAGTTTAGGAAGGTTGATTGTAAGTGTTGGTTCAAACACCACAGATTGTGCTGTAGTATTTACGGTAATCGCTTCACTGAATGAAGACGATTGCTTTACCAATTCAAATTTATAGAATACTCCTGTCCCTGAAATGGATGTGATTTCTTCATCAACATTCTCACTCCAACCCGAAATTGTATTACCCGAATTACCGAGAATCCAAATCGCTTTTAGACCACCTGTTGATGCATTTCTACAATCTAAAGCGTATCCTTCTGTTATAAAACAACTCATTATTATTATTTTTTATTCAGGTTTATTATTCTGCTGATACGAATGAATCCACATCAAATACACCGACACCATAAGTGGCGTGTAGGTTGATTTTGACGATATCTTCAAACATATCGTACATTGACCTTACAGTCATTAGCTCTTGGTTCATACCAATCATAATGTAACCAGCAGCACCACCGATAACTCTTGATTGTCCGTTAAGACCCTGTGAAGGGATAACTCTTACATTAGTACCAGGAAGCATTACACTCCACTCTTGACCCTGTGCAGCTGAAGCTGAATCAAAGGTGAATAGGTTAACAAAAGAGCTGTTTCTCATTGAAGCAACAAGTGCTCTGTAGTCAGCGTATGAACAATAAAGTACTAAGTCGTCTCTGTGTAGAACATTCTCAGGAATTGCTTCGTAGTATGTGGTGAATACAGATAGACCGTTAGCAGCTGTTGCAGCGGTATAAACGATTGCAGTAGCTCCATTTCCACTTGATACCAATTCCAAAACGCCGTCAAAACATTGTGAGTTGTATTGAGTTCCGCCTGAAGCGATTGTATTTCTCCATAATTGAATCTCAATTTCGTTAGAAACTCTATTGGTAATGTCTTGCAAAATTACCTCTTCAAAAGGTACTGTCTCTTGGAAATTTGCATTAGACAAGTACTGAGACAAGTATGTATCATACAAGTCATAAGGACAAAGTTGTTGGTTTAGTTTTTTGTTACATAAATCCACTGTTACGAGATTCTGTACTGTTGCACCCGTTGGATCAAATCCGCAGGAGATGTCTTGTAATACGATATCGTTGGTCACAAAACCTACCTTCTCGGTTGTACCCTTAAGGTTAGGTCTCACTGATGAGTATCTTGGAAGAGTTAATCCCAAGAATGCTTTGATCAACATATCGTCTCCATAACTATTATATTCTGGCAAATTTGTCAGATCATAGTTAAAGTTCATTTTAGTTGTTTTTTGATTTTTCATTTTTTTTAAAAAACTTATTTTTATTTGATTCCCCTTGAGGATTTAAGTAAGTCCAATTTAGCATCCAATATCTCAGATGTACCACTACCGAATTTCTTCAATACTGGCTCCCTGTCGGGTGCTTTTTGAAACTTTTTAAAGTCCTGTTTTAATGAGTGGAACTCCTCACTGAATTTATTCATCTCCTTCATAACGGAGATCATTTCGGTCATAGCTTCCTTCATTTTTTTCATTTCTTGTCTTGAATTATCTAATGACCCTTCACCTGTTTCATCAGGGTATTTTACACCTGTGATGACACCTTCGGAGTTAACGACGACAGTGATGCCCGATTGTGTGGTATGTTCTCCCTCAGGAGCCGTTACCTTTTCACCTTCTTCAGTGATAACAAACAATTGCTGACCGACCATAAATTCACCTTCTTCATCGGTTTCAATTTTAGTTCCATCTACAAGTGTCGCACTTGACATCATATCTTCTTTTTCTTCTTGGATATCCTCCACAGCGTCTTCAACTCTATCGGCCTCTTTGGTCTCAATTCTTACAATTCTTGCACCTTCATCTACCGTTACCAATAATCCCTCACGAGTTTCGTGAGTTCCGAATGGTGCGGGTGTTAGGGTAGAGTCCCCTGCTACAAATAGTTCATCACCAACGGCAAATTCTGAATCACTATTGTTAGTGATTTCAGTTTGTCCGTCAATGAGCGTTGTTGAAGCAAATGATTCTTGTTTAAATTTGATACCCAAAAGATCTACAATTTTGTTGATTGCTTCTGTTGCGTTCATAATTATTTTATTTTTTTTAGGATGTTTATAATCTCTGATAATAAATACTCATCTTTTTCTTCACGAGAAAAGTTAAGTATAAAATTACCTTCGACGGAAGCTCCTTTGATCTTCCCTTTTTTCACATAGTTTTCCCACACCTCATCTGCCTCGGGGGTATCTAAAAACTTGTAAGCCGCCATCCAACTACCTGTTGGGATTTGTTCTTTTGTAAAACCTAACTCGTAAGCCTTATCATTTTCTTTTCCAACTATCCACGATTCTACCATAACGATATCTTTAAATTTCCTATCAGTATGTTCATAGTTGGTCTCTCTGAGCCTTTGCTCAATCATAAATTTTTGTTGTATCTTTTCAATTACCTCAGGTTTGAATTTTACATAATACCTCTCGTTTGTAACATCATCCATTCTTGGAATCAAAATGTTAGGAATCATAAGGGGTGTATATATCATTTTCTTTTCAACAATCGCTTTGAATATCTGTGATTGTTTCTCAGTTTTTTGTGTTCTATAGGAACAGGCTTGGAACCTTTGTTTACCCATATATTCTACCTCTTCTGTAACACCACCACAGTTCAGGAAATACGATGCATCTTGAGCATCCACCACATCATCAAACACTGGTAATCCTTGAACATATCCAACGGGTATTAGTTCAGGGTCATTCCAATATTCGGGTAACTCTTCCATCCCGAAGGCTTCCATCCTATCTCCCGATACTGGTCTTGCCTTTGGATTGACATTACCACTCTGACCGCTTGCTGGCATTACAAGGGATGCTTCCCTTTCCATCTTTTTGGTGTCGTTGGTAATTGTACCTTCATAACCACCATCGGGTAACCCTGATGAGAATATTAGTTGAAGGAATAAATGACGACAATTAGCACCACCTTTCCACTCGAATATAGAGGGACTTGTTCCTTTGGGTCTTGGTATAATTTTTCTATCACTATCCTCAGCGGTTATCTGTGCATTTAGTTCAAGGATATCTTCATAGCGAAATACGAACTGACGACCACCGAGCATCCTCTTACAAAAGTCACGGGATGTTCTAATTAGTTGTGCTCCCATACCAGGGCCTACAGCATAGATAAATCTTATCTTATTACCATTGGGTTGGTCAAGTGCTGAAAAACCATTGGGGTCAGTTTTTATAGAGTAAAACTCTTCTTCTGTTATCTTACTAAATGCTTCCCGTGCAAGATCATTTATTGCCTCAATGTTCTGAACTGGTCCAATACTCTCTATCTTCCATCCCTTAGCAATTAGGTCTTCCAATTCTACACCCATATCTTCATCGACCATAGGATGAGTTTCACACGCCATATAAACCTCGTTACCATCCTCATCGGTATGGGTATGATGACCTGAACACCCCATCGTTTGTTCGCCATATAAGTGAGCTTCCTCAGGTGTTGAGAATACAGGTTCTCCGTCTATGTATCCTAAGAGTTGGAACTTTTCTCTTATCCCACCTCTTGGGCCTACCTCCGCAAAATCAGAACACCCACAATCGTCAAATAATGTTGGAGGGAGAATAGGCTCCACAAGCATTGCGTTCGATGCACCAGTGGTCGGATATGAAGTGTAGGGGGGTAATCCACCTGTTTCATAATCAAAAGAAACTGCGATGTTTCCCAATAATCCCCTTACATAAAAGTCATCGTCATAATGACGGGGTAATCCCATCTTCTCAATAAGTTCAACCTTTTCTTCACGGGTGGTGTAAGAGTTGATATTTGATACGGGGATTCTGTATTTGTTGGTAAAATCTATAAGGTCACTTTGGGCTAAACCCTGCACAAAAATTACAGGACGAGATCCCCGTCTCATTTCATTCTCAAACAACCTTACACCATAATCTGTTTTAAGTACCCTCCAATCAAATCCTACATTGGATAATTGTTGGAACTCATCGGTCTTTTCATAATAACTCTGACATACCGCATATCTTTGATCTTGACTTGGATACTCACCCACCATAGTAGCAGACCCCATACAACGAGATAAAAACTCGTCTTTGTCTTCACCACTATTTGGATAGATAAATTTCTGTTCTGACTTTAGAATGGTATCAACCCATTTCAATCCATTTTCTCCACCCCATAGGTCATAAGCAATTGTACCATTGTCATCGTAATTACCAGTATAATATGTGGCAGCTCTCTCCAAAAAGGATTTCATCCTCTTGACTGTTTCAAGGGATATCTCTGATTTATTACATAACTGCTGTCCACGAATTTTTCCTATCTGTGTGGCTGCGGGATTTCCCCTTTTTTCATTTTCACGGATTGCCCTACAGGCTGTCTCTGATACATAATCAGGAGCCTTGAAAAATCTCTGTTTTGAGAAATATATAAGTTCTTGTTCAATTGCTGGCATCTCGACCCAAGCAATTTCCCATACACCAGTTTCACCAGTGATTTCGGGATCTATGTCCAATTCAATAATCTTTAACATATCTCTATAAATACCTTTTTTTAAATTTGTGATAATTGTTCCAACCTACGACTTACACCCTGTTTGTTTGAGATATCCTGTTCTACCACATAAGCCCTGATGGGTTCTTGTCTTTGTTTAGATATTGCTTCAACAATCCTTGAATCATCAAAGGTGTTTGAGGTAAGGGGTTTTCCTCCACCTACCTGATTTATTTGGTTTAGTAATCCACCATACTGAATAGATGACCTTCTGTTTATAACCGCTTCACCACCTTCTAATTCAATACCACCACCTTGAAACTTTACACCACCATATTCGTGAGATGGGCCTATCACAGTTCCACCTTGAGCCTTTCGGATCATACCACCCCTTTGTAGGGAATTTATCTGTGCTATCTGAGAACCTATAAGGGCTGTTTGAGCCCCTGATAGTACCGCTATAATACCAGCGGCTATTACCCCCACAACAGGCCCACCTGCAAGTGCTTTGGTGATAGCCTCTGCTGTGTTAGCAAGGGATTGAGCAAATGAAATACGAAGGGATGTTATGGCTGCTTGTTTTTCAAGTTGTTTTCTTTTTTCGTTAAAAATCTTTTCTTGTTCCAATCTAAGCTCAACAGCTTCTTTTGAATCACCAACTATTTTATCCTGAGCATCTTCGGATTGTTTAGCCAGTAAATCCAGCTGAAACGCATAATATTGGGATGTTGTTTGAGCTAAAGAATTTAGTACGGATTGGAATGCTTGAATGGTAGCGGTGATACCCGAAATTGTATCTTCCTGTGCTTTTCTTTTTTTACCCTCTGCAATTTCGGTTGCTATAACTTCTTTTTCTAAAAACTCTTTGAGGATCTTCAACTTGGTCTCATAACTGAATTTGGAAATATCTATTCCTTCTTGAGCTAATTCATACTCAAGAAATTCAACATCAGTATAGTATTTATTTTGTTGGTCAAATCTCTTGGTGTTAATTTCATTTTCTAAATCCAATAACATCTCACGATTTTTCTCAATAGATTTAAGTGGTATATTGAATTGGTCTCCCAATTTTTCAATATTTTCTAAAACAAATCCTTCCCTTGCCGTGTCTGCTAATTTCAACAATTGTGCGTTTAGTTTCTGAACACTTATATTCGTTGCCTCTGAACCATCTTCAAATATTAGAATTTGTTGTCCTGCTTCTACCAAGTTTTTGAAGACCAATTTACCTGTTTCTCTAAGACCATCTCTGGCTGCTTTCTGAGCCTCGGGATCTGTTATACCTTGAAGAATTGAAGGGAGTTTTAATTTTTCATAAGCATCTAAAAAATCTGTCTCAACCTCTTTGAAAAACTCGTTAATATTGACCTTAACCTTACCTATCTGTTCAGGGGTACGACCGAACGGATCTATATCTATGTTACCTTGAGCAATAGATAAATCCACTAATAATTGTTCATATTCCTTGAGATCAAAAGGGGGTTTTTGATATTCACTCAACACCCCATATAAAGTGGAATACCCTTGACTATAATCAGTCAATAATTGTAATTCACTAGGAGATAACAATGTTTTATTCGTTTCAATTATTGTTTTTCTAAAATTACCAAATGCATCTTCAATATTGTTTAGATCAACCTTACCTGTTGATAACATATCAAAATAACCTTCAGCACCTATTCTCAATTGGTCAAATACATCATAAAAATCATCAGTTTGTTCAATAAGGTTACCTTGTAATTGACCATATTCCATACCGAATGTGTTGAGTGAATCCAATGCTTTAGCATATTGTTCAGCGGTAGCAACATTTTTTTTGAGTTGTTCTTCAATTTCACTTTCATCTTTTGTCAATTGAGCGACCTTTTTTTGTATCGCTTCAATACCTTTTAGTTCCAGCAATCTTACTTGGATTAGAGCCGAGAGACGGGATTTCTCGTTTTCAAAGTTTTTCTTTCTATTGTCAGCAAGTTTTTGTTCTGCTGCACTTGTCTCGTCATTTATTGTTTTTTCCAATCGTGCCTTTTCAAGGATCAAAACATTTTCTTGTTGTCTTACTTGTTCCCTAAGTTTAGCAGTTTCTTCTGAATTTCTGTTATTAATTTGTTCTCTAACAAATTGTTTTTGTAGAATTTGAAGATTTTCCTCTGCTTGTTGTACCTTGATCCTTTGTATGTTTGAGGCTTTTTCACCTTGAATTTCTAACAGACTTGTTTGTTGACTGAATTGATCGTTAGTGAGTTTTAATCTTTTTTCCAATTCTTCTTGTGAATCAGCCGCTTCTTCTGATGATGAACCAAATGCAATAAGTGCTCCAACGGCAAGACCTATAACCGCAACTAATGCCCCGATGGGGTTAGCGGCTATGGTGGTATATAAAACCCTTGTGGCTGCCGTTGAAGCGTTTGTTGCGAGTGTTGATGCTTTCGTGGCTATCGTAAGAGCAACAGTCCTAAGTCCTGCGACCCCCTCTGCTACGGATCTTGCCGTGAGAGCGATGGTCAAAAGGTTCTGTGCTTTTGTGGCTGCTTCCGCCACCTTTTCTGAATCCCCACCAAAGAGTGTTACCGCAGCCTGAGCCGCAGCAAATGACGATGTAATAGCACCACCGACACGAGCAAAGGCTTCTAATTTTTGATCAAACTCTAATCCTTCTGCAGCTTTATTGAGGTCTTTTAAACTCGATTGAGCAGTACGGATTTCGTTGGTTAGTTTTCTGAACTCATCACTACCAATAGATAAACCACTTAATTTCTCACGAGCCTTGGTGATAGCATCTTCCAATTGTTTTATATTACTGACACTTTCAGTAACACCACCGATGGTTATTCTTAAACCTATATTTTGTGTAGCAGCCATTTTAGCATTGTGATTCTAATATTCTACCATAAATATCTATTACGACAAAGGTATCTGATGAAGTGGTCTGACGGATGAATGTACCCATCGGAACTAATACCAACTGAGTTCCTGTATCAAAATATGTCTGACGGAAATTCTGTAGGGTTCCACTACCAAAGGTGAATACAGTTCTGATTGTACTAGTTCCATTACAGACCTCCGTTTGATCTGTTGATACATAACAATTCGTTGATAACACAGGCTCAAAACCAGGATAAGGGGTATTACCTGATAAGGCATACACGGGTGCTGGTGGTATTATCTTGTCGTAAGGGACACGATCTTTTATAAACTGAACATCCGTTAGTTTGTAATCCACCAAGTCAGCACCATCAACTTTTTCAATAGTGTAAGAAGCGTCCTTGATAAATATTTTATCACTGAGGCTTAGGTCAGCATATTCTATTGGTTTTAGAAATACCTTACACGATAACCTCCTTGTCTCGGGTGAATATAAATTATCTACATAATCCTTCCAAAAGGTATTATACAGGGTAAAGGGCGAGAACATAAGAGGTTGGTTATTACTATTACCAAAAAAATCAAATTGTCCATCAAAGTTTAGATCCGATACAAGGTCAGGGATCTGTATATCTAAATTAGTTAGGTGGCTAACACAGGGGTATGTGGTCTGTTGTACGGGTGTTCCCCCACTGGTTAGGAACCAAAAACCTGGTACTTTTTTAAGGTTGTCTTTAAACGCATATCTGTTACCAGTCCAAAAGAATAGATGAGGGGGTGTCTGATAAGGAACCTCAAGTCCGTTATTGAGATAATAGAATTTGGGGATAATAAAGTTCGGTGCGTTGGTAAGTCCTGATGTAGGGACACTACCAAATGATGTTTCATAGACCTGATCACCTACAAATACATTATCGTTGGTGATATACTTTGTTCTACCAAATACAAAATCATTACGATTGAAATAATCTAAATTTAGAAAATCTTCCACTGGTCTTTGATTAGTCCATACCACTTGTTTCGATAAATCAAAAGATAATGGTTCTACCTTGTAATCGGAGTTTAAATCTATCTTACTTGTCCAATCCCTTTGTGTTCTATCAGGGTCGTTGTAATACCAATTATAGGGTTCAAATCGTATTTGTTTTTCTACCTCGTCTTGTATAACGACCAAGTTAAAATGTGTCATTAGATTTTTTAGATAATCAAACGCATTTACATTCAATATTCCCAATGAAAAATCTACCAAATTTTGACCACTCAATAATGGTGATTCATACAACTCCCATCGTGGGTTTCTCTCTGTTACACCCCCGAAATTATATCCCTGCAATTTTACCTGTGTTCCAAAATTGGAACTTGATTCAAGGAGTATAAAGATTTTTACAAACTCACCTGACAAACAAGAAGCACTGAAATATAAATCCAATTCTTTTTGACCCCCCAAAGGATCACAGGTAAGTTGTGATGAAGTAAAAAAACTACCAATGTTTATGTTGTTTAGATCACTATTTTTATTAGCAACAATATAAAACTGACTTACTCCTAATGCAAAGTTAGGGTTAGAATAATTTAATCTTAAATTGAAAAAGTAATCACCAGCATAGGGTGCTTGGAAATATCCTTCGTTGGTAGGGGATATCTGTAGTGTTGTTCCCAAGACAAAACCACCCAATGGATTATACCCGTCAGGTTGTAATGTTCTCCAATTCAAGGGTAAGAATTGGTTGGTTGTATTTTGTTGGAATACAGGGCTTGGAGTGTTTATATCGTTAGTATAAACTCTGAATATATTTTGGTTAGTTACGGCACTTGCTGATTGGATTCCCAACTGACCATTTTGGAATGTATCCATATAAATGGATTGAAAATATTCTGAATCAAAAAAATCAGATACATAGTTGTACGATGTCTTCTCAAATATCTTGTCTAAGATCGTTTTTACCTTGATAGCCGGTTTCATTACAAGGGGGTTGATACTATGACCGCTTGTTGAAAAAGAGTTCGGTAAATCAAAAGAATACTCAAACGCTGGTGTGGTAGAACTACCCTGATAATCCAATCCATAATGAACAAGAGGATATATAACACTACCACCAAACAATCCGTCATTGGTATCATAAGACGCTTCCCACGATGTGGTAACGGATGAATAGTTCAATTCGTGTTGTAAGGTTGTCCAATCGAGTTGTTGTAGGGTGTAGTTCCTTATCTCTGATGCAAAGTCAGATACATCACCCAAGATATAAATCTCATAGATCCTCTCATACCTTTTTGTAATGACCGCTTGTAATCTAAGGACACCTCTAAAGATATCGGTTCCCCTATACTGCACCACACAGGGAACTTGGTTAAGTGGATTAAAATCTACACCATTTACCTCAAAGTAATTCTCAAAGATCCGTGAGTTGTTGGCGGTATCAGGGATGGGAAGAACCCTTGAATAGGGAACTCTCCTTGCCGTTAGATCCGTAAGGTCACTCTGTTGTATTACCAAACTAATTGGAATATCCTCAAATATATCCAATCTATCATACGCCTCACCAGAGATATTTACCAACAATTGCGTATTCATATTACTTACCTAAAAGTTGTATGTTATTGGAATATATGTAGGTAAGTTCTAAGTTAAACATCGTTTTGTTTCCCTGTATCTTTTTCTCGAATTCAGTGGATATAATATTCACTGGTCTTACACCACCATCGGGTTGTATCTCATATACTTGGTTTGATGTATATAATTCTTCTAAAAACTGAAAATCAGGTTGATTTATAAAACCACTATTCACCACGACTGTTTCGTTCATAGCGACCATACTATCTGTCAGTCCTCTTGAATATTGGGTCTTGTTAGGGTTATCACTACCCCAATCTATATTCCACTGATTATAGGTTTGTCTTTCAATCCCTATTCCTTGATACCTACCACCAAAGAAGGTGTAGTAGTCAAAATGACCATATCTGTTTTGGAACATCAGTTGAAGATGTTGGTTAGATGACCTTGTAGGTTGGCATCCTACATTGAAGGTGAATATCTCGGACACAGGTTGATAGGTAACACAATTACCCTCTGTGTATCCGGTAGGTATTGGTTGTGGTATTACTCCCATAATTTAGCAGGTTCCGTTATCTATTATTTCCCCATCATTTTGTACTTGGAACCAGTATGCGGTTCCTACTCCACCAACTTTGAGTGCTACAAACTGATTACCTCCAACTGTGGGGGTACCAGGATATACATCATAAAGAAAATCTCCCGTAGTTAGAAGGGGTAAGGATTTATTTGATTGGTATCCTCTCGATGAGGTATAGGTGCTACACGCTGTTGCAGAATCAGGAGCATCTACAAGTGCCCTACCAAGATATGAAAAGACACTCTGTGATGGTGTCGGTGTAGGGGTTGGTGTCCCCGATGGTGTAGGTGTAGGATTTGGATTACAAGCTCCACCCACTACGGTATTGACATCACCACTGGTAAATGGAAATGAACAAGAACATACCTCGTATTCAATACCACAATTCAATATCAAATTCTGATTTGCTCCCGTGCTACAATTTACAATAGTTGCTGTTCCGATACCCTCACAATCACCAGTATAGGTTAATTGATAAGTGGTACATCCTGAACATATTGGAGTGGAACTTGGAGTGGGTGTGGGAGTTGGTGTAACGGCTCCTGGTGTTGCTGATGGGGTAGGGGTTGGTGATGGTTGAATTGGACTTGTAGAACCAGTAAAATGACCGAACAACTGAACGGTATATTGAGCACAATTTGGTGGGAAATTATCTATGTTCTCAGGGCCTGCTCCTACATAAAGGGTATTGAAACTTGCCCCTGATATCGGGTCAATAAGAAATAATTGTTGATAGACATTATTACAATCCGTTCTTGGGCCTCCACCATTTGATAAGATATTATCATAGGTAGTTCCCGTGATCTCGACCCCGTCACTATCATAGAATTTATATTGGACATAATACGGCTCCGATAACGATGACCCTGTTGTTGATGGATCTAAATAGTAATTGGTAAATGCAAGGGTATAATATTCATCGTCCTCTATGTTCCTAATTCTCGGTGAGTTGGTCAAAAACAATCCTGTGGTTGTGGGGTCAATACCTACGGGGGTTCCTGATAAGACAAAGGGGTCGTAGTTGAACGATTGCTGTACCGCACGAGGGTTTGTACCCATCGTTGATCTAAAGGTCTTAAAAGAATCACTTTGGAGTTCAGGGATACCCACACCATTACCGACACCGGTAAAACCCGTTACAGTATCTAATGGTGATGAAGCATACTCATATCCACATTTGATAAAATACGAAATGGTCTCATCTTCATAAGGACGAGAAAAAGGGAATGTCTGATGGGTGTATATCGGTGTGGTGTCAGCTAAGGCTATTGGGTTATTTGACACATAACTCTCCAATACCTGTTGTAGGTCAATGATACCAAGACCAAATGGATTGGGGGTTGCTTTACCCTCAAATATAATTTGTCCATCAACAAATACATCATAGACATAACGGAACTTGAAGGTGTTAGTGGTATCGGCACTTACTGTGAAGAATATATCGTCAGATAATACGGGCTGAAACTGACTTGGGGTTTTTGTAATTATTACACTCATTGGGGTCTATTTGAATCTGTTCGTAATACAATCCGTGAATTGCTTATTTTTCTTGTAAAATATTCTAACACCAACTGTGAAGCATTTTCTATTAGTTCTCTCTCTACATTTTTGTATGCCGTATCAAGGAAATTAATACCATAAAATCCATACTCTTTGATGGATCTCGCAATTAGGAAGGCTCTTGATTTATTAGATATAAACTGACCAAAATCATTTCTATATCTCTGAACTGGTTTGGTAGCTGCCCAAGTTTCAATAATAGACAAAGGGGGATATTTCATAGATGGTCTTCTACCATAATTGACGAACTCCCAATAATCAGCAGCTCCAAAATCTACAACGATGTTAGCATCACCATCTTCAAAGTCGGTCTCAAAATATACATCGACAGAATTTACAAGTTCCCCCGTGTTAGATCTCGGTGATGGAAGGGGTCTTTGGTATTTTGTATTTACAGGTTTTTCTTGTCCGTTGTAAGTCAAGGATTGACGGGGCAATAGTATCTCTTTCTGAATTGCTTGTTTCAGAAGTTGTGATATCTGTTGTTGAATTTGTTCTTCCATCTAAATTACAATGTATTATATCTTTATGATAATGTGGTATTACTTGTTCCATCTGAGTTTAGTCGTATAAACCTATTATAACCCGCTGATTGATATATAGTGAAGTCATTACCAATATAAACTTTATTGTTGTTATCCACATAAACTGAGTTTCCATACAATT
>Ga0247844_1003549_pt1 | contig 22608 bp, 22 predicted proteins | sample LaCtaG_FD_192421 | JGI IMG/M metagenome (GOLD analysis project Ga0247844, IMG submission 192421) | Freshwater microbial communities from meromictic Lake La Cruz, Castile-La Mancha, Spain - LaCruzMarch201714.5m_1 | ecosystem: Environmental > Aquatic > Freshwater > Lake | place: Spain: Castile-La... | reverse complement strand
TTTTTGCCACTGACCACCACTTCATCAAGTTCGGCACCCTCGCCTTCAACGAGGAAGACATTTTGGTAAAGGATTTCGCCCCTTTTCACCTCAATATCCAAGGAATAATCTGAATATCCGATGAACGAAACCTTTAATTTTTGCGGCCCCAAGGGTACATTGCTGATGGTAAAAAAGCCGTTCAAGTCGGTCGTAGCACCTACGCCGGCACCCGCAATTCCGACGGAAGCAAAGCCGATCGGGGCTGCACTTGTTTTGTCGAAAACATTGCCCCGTACTGTTCCTTTTTGGGCGAACATCAGGCTTGGAAGAAAGAAAAAAAGCAGGAAAGCGTAGTAGTTTCTCATGTATATGATGGCCGAAAATTTATTTCGCGTGCATGTTGTGTTCCAAGGTGTTGCAAAAAACGGGCATCCACTTGTTTATCTTGGAGCGCAAAGATATTTTCTCCAGGGTGATTTCAACCCAAGGGAAATAGATAGATGAAGACAAAGTAAGGGATTGGAGTGCTTGAGGGCAAATTAACGCCCAAATACCACCTCTAAACTTTCGCAAATCATTCCCGCCGCAAAATCCAAATCAGCCTCGGTATGTGCGGCTGAAACAAAGCCAACTTCATAACCCGAGGGACCAAAATAGACCCCGCGTTTCAGGCATTCCAGGTGCATTTTTTTGAAAAAATCCATGCGCGAGCCGTCAATTTCATCGCTTCGGTGAATGTGCCGACGGGTAAAGGTCGGCCAAAATATAGAACCTACCTGCGGAAAAGTGACCTCATAGCCACGGCTGTCACAAAATGCTTGCAATCGTCCGGTAAATTTCACCGTTTTTTCTTCCAGTGACTCGTAAAACCCGGGCTTCAATAATTCGGTTAGCGTAGCGAAACCGGCAGCCATCGCAACAGGGTTGGCACTCAGCGTTCCTGCCTGATATACAGGACCCATTGGAGCTACATTTTCCATGATTTCCCGGCTTGCCGCGTAAGCCCCCACAGGCATTCCACCGCCAATTATTTTACCAAAAGTGAGAATGTCCGGCTCGATTCCATAGAGTCCGGCAGCACCCTCAAATCCTACCCGGAAGCCTGAAATTACCTCATCAAAAATGAGTAAAACGCTATATTCCCGGGTTTTTTTGCGCAAAAACTGGAGAAATTCAATATTTTGCAACAATAAGCCATTGTTCGCTGGGATAGGTTCGATAATGACGCAGGCCACATCACCCGCATATTGGCGTAAGGCCGATTCCAAAGCCTCGGGGTCGTTCAAAGGCACTACGATGGTCTCCTTTGCATAAGCTTCCGGAATACCCGCCGAGGTACTGATGCCAAAGGTGACCAGGCCGGAACCCGCTTTTACGAGCATCGAATCCACATGTCCGTGATAACAACCCTCGAATTTGATGACTTTGCTGCGACCAGTCACCCCACGAGCCAGTCGAAGGGCGCTCATTACCGCCTCGGTACCACTGCTTACAAAGCGGATCATTTCGATAAAGCGGTGGTTGTCGAGAATAAGTTTGCCAATTAAATTGTCGTGCGGCGTTGGAGCGCCAAACGACATCCCATTGGCGACCGCCGCTTGAACGCGCTCCAGTACTGCCGGATGTACATGACCCAGAATGAGTGGCCCCCAAGAGCAACAAAAATCTACAAATGCCTGACCATCCACATCATGAAGATGGCATCCTTCGCCCCGTTCAAAAAATATAGGCGGACCTTGTACACTTTTGAAGGCCCGAACGGGGCTGTGGACGCCGCCTGGAAAGTATGTTTTGGCTGTTTCAAAAAGTTCGCCGCTGCGAGCGCGGGTAAAAGTGGCGGGGGTGGGATATGTAAAATTAACCATAGGGTCAGGTTCTTCTTGGTTTTTGTGCAATTTTTTTCAATTTGTTCAAAAAATCAATGTCACTATTTATATATTTTTTCTCAAGTGGGCTATTAGAGTTTTCAAGTGCATTAAGTAAGTCACGCTCGGCGTCATCAAGAAACACCCTCGCACGCTCCCATGCCTTTGCTTGAATTTTCGCGCTGTTTTCTCTGTTTTTTGCAGTATCAATACATATTTTTGCCATTTCCATCATTCCTCTCGCTTTATTTTCAAGAAGCACAACGTTTGAAGATAGCGATGGTTTTTCATTGAAAATTCTTTTAACATAATCAATCACAGTTTCATGCTTACGCATTTTATTTAAAGCAATTACTGTTTTTTCAATTTCTTTTTCCTCAAGTGAGGCAATTTTTGCAAATTTACTAACTTCGTCAACAATATCAGAAGCCCTAGGGTCATCTTTTATTTGAGAAATGATTTCAATAATATTAACTAAGGTAGATGGATTTATTTTATCTAAATCAATTTTAATATTAGTGATAAATCCTAAAACAAGATTCGGTTTTTTTGTCGAATTACTCAATTCACAAAGTAAATCAATTGCTCGAAAATTATAAGGATCATCTTTAAGTATAGGCTTAAGTCTTTCAAATGCGTCCTTATGCTTACCAATAATAATGTCATTTTCAATTTCATGTAAACTCCTAACCAATGTATGCCTCGGGTGAGCTGGTAAAATGCATGTTAGACTTTCGTCCCCTATTTCAAATTTTGGATCCGGGCAACCCTCTTCCTTCATTGATCGAATAATTGTTGGGATGCCTTGTCCTTCGGCCTGAGCTAATTGCAATTTGTTAAAAAAATATGCAAGGGACTGATTTCTCCAAAAAGGAGTAGCCTTCCCTTCAATAAATTTTTCTTTGTCGATTGCCCTAGGTAATGACCCTGGAGAATAAATCTCAATTCTATCAGAAAAAACCGTAATTCTGGTTGGCTGATCAATTTCATAATCACGGTGTACTAAAGAATTAATTACAGCCTCTTGAAGTGCTTTAATTGGATATTTTAATCGGTTGGGTAAGTTGTCTCTTTTATCAAAAGCAGTGTAAGCTTCTGTATTTAGTATACTTATGGCCTTTCTTGCTTGTTCGACAATATTGCCTGTTAATTGATGTCTTTCAGCTGTCGGTTCACTTCTGTCCATTCCTTGATAAATGGATAGGTTAGTATATGCACCTTGAAAAAATTTTAATGGATCATTTGAAAAAAGTAATAATGAAAAATTTCTTGGTCGTAATATTTGGCTCAAACCTTCCATACCAACAAGAGGTGGAACAAAACTTGATAATCTTTCTGTTGCTGAAAGGTAATCTTCCAGGGCTTTTTTATTATCCCACAAAAACATTTCTTTAAGATATTCTCTTAGCGAGAGCAAATCAATATCATCAATAGTTGATGAAACATTTAATCGCTTGTCCCAAGGCTCTATTAGATTTTTTTTAACAAGGAGTTCTCTCAAAAGGCCATTTTTGGCCTCTCTAGTCTCCCTTCCTATTCGAATATAGTAAGTTGAGGAATCTTTCCCATGTGCCCTAAAATTATGTGCATTACCTGTTGCAGGTATGATTAATACCAAAATCCTTTTCTCTTCTGAAACGGGGATTTCTTCGGTGGTGGCAATAATGGGAGGGAAAGCCTTTTCCCTCAAATCTGACAATACTTTGCCCTCGATTTCTTGAAGCCTATTAGAGGTTAGGCCAACTAAGTCTAATTTTTGGAATCCATGCTCATCCTTTGTTTCTTTTGCCCCACAAACTATATATCCTCCACCAAGGTTAGAATAGTCATTAGCAAATGCCACAGATGTCTTTATAAGATCTTCTATATCTGCTACATTCTCTTTCCACTCAACCCTTTCACTTTCTCTTTTTGAGAGTTCAGATAAATCAATTTTATTCATAACCGTCGTTTAAATTTTGAGCAAAAATACAGCCCATCTTTGCTTTGCCTTGACTTTTTTTGTGCTATCCTGAAAATCTCTCAGTATTTTTCGCATTTTGCCAGCCTTAAATACAAAATCAAATGCACTTTAGCTCAAAATTTAAAAATCTCTGGAAACTGCTGTTTTTCACCATTGTAGTGGGCTATTGCCTCTACTACGCCCCCTATGGCGTGAACGAAACCGATGGCGGATTCCTCACCGGATTGGCATGGCAAGTGCTGAATGGCAAGGTACTATACCACGATATCGTGTATGTGCGCCCTCCCCTACCCGTTTGGCTTCGTGCATTGGAACTCCAATTACTGCCGGAGCAACTGGCTGTTTTAGGGGAGCGTTGGATTTTTTACGGCAAAATCGCGCTGTATTCGTGGCTCGGAGCGGCTGTATTGGCTCAAGGAGAAAGGCGGTGGGTGCTGGCAGTGTTTGGATTTGTTGTTTCTGCACACTGTTACCCGCCCATGGCCTGGCACACGGTGGATGGGATTTTGTTTGCAGTGATGGCGGCGTTTTTTGCCAGTGAAGGGGGTATGGCCTTTAGGCCGTCGGGAGAGGCGCCGTTTACGGCGCAGACTGATTCTTTTAGGGGCGTAAACGCCCCTGGTCCCGACGGCCTAAAGGCCATACCACCGCTTGCGACCCTTGTTGGCCTTTGCCTTTTTTGCGCCTTGCTTTGCAAACAATCCTTCTATCCTTTGCTTCCGCTCTTCGCCTTGTTTTTGTTTTTGGAGAAAGCAAACCGATGGCGAAAAATAGCGTGGTTTTTTGGGGCTTTTTTACTGTGTACTGTCTTGTTTTTTAATTATTTATATCAAAATAATATTCTCTCATCATTCCTTCAAATGACGAGCGGTGCAGCCTCTGGCGGACAAGCGTTGCAGCACGGTTTACTCGACTATTTTCGTATTACCCCTGAACTCGCATTGCCGAGTATGCTTTTACTGGTTCCTGTGGCGTGGTGGTTTTGGAAAGGTAAAAATTCGGGTGTCGCGCTCATAGCTTGGTCGCTTTGGCTAATCGCATTGATGGCGAGTTATGCGGTTATTACTTGGCTTCGACAAGATCACACGGCCCCGTTTGCGCAATCCAGGGCGATGTTTTGGATCGCGGTTTTTTGGATAGGATTTACAGGATGGACAGGATGGACAGGATTTACAGGATGGACAGGATGGACAGGATGGACAAGATGGACAGGATTAACAGGATGGACAGGATTAATAGGAGCTATGCCCCGCTTGAGATGGAGAAATCTTGTTAATCCTGTCCATCCTGTCCATCCTGTCCATCTTGTAAATCCTGTCAAACACTTTGGCCCGCCCATACTCCTGCTTGGCATAACCTGGTGCGCCACTGTGAGTTGGGGCTACAACTTGCCGATGCTTTTCGCAACACCTTGGGTCTGGGCAGGGATGGAGGTGACTAGGGTACTAACGCTTGCAACGAAACCTGTAAGGTTTTTAAAACCTTATAGGTTTGTAATGCTCCTTTTCCTTTTATTTTCCTTTCGCGTCGGCCACGAATTTGTGTACCGCGACGGCCTCCGGAGCGAAATGCTAGTGCCGATGGGCAGCATTTTCCCAGCACTTTCAGGCATTTATTCTGACCCTGAAACGGCAGAACTTTATCGAGATTTGAAGCAATTGGCCGAACGTCACGGACCGAGTTTTAAGACACTTCCCGCTTTTCCGCAAGCCAATTATTTGACCAAAACCCCGCCGCCCTTACCGCTGGACTGGGTGGTAAACCGCGAGACCAATGGTGACAACACCCTGATTTTCGTAAATTTAAAAGAAATACAACCCGTGATATTTGTACAGAAATCGTTCCGTGAAAAAATCGAATCAGACCCTGAGCTGGAAGTAGTGCGCAGGATTTTTCAAAATGGAACGGTATTGGAAGAAACCCCGAATTTCTGGGTGATTACGAACTATACATTATGATCGAGGAACAATTCACAGCGCAACATAATACCCAGCTTCACCTCTGCGACTTCGATGGCACCTTGACAAAAGGCGATTCCTTTGTGCGGTTTCTGCTGTTTGCTGTTCCATTGCACCGATTGGTATGGGGGGGCTTTGTGCTGATTTTCAACTTATTGACTCTTATTTTAGCAGGAAAATGGTCGAATGGGGCAGGTAAAGCAGCCGTGCTGTCCGAGTTTTTTAAAGAAAAAACAGTTCGAGAAATGGAAGCCTTGGGGGCAAATTTCTACCAGCAAAAAATGCCCGCGATGTTGCGCACAGCATTATTAGAATCCCTGCGGCAGGCGGTTCAAAAGGGTGAAACTGTGGTCATTGTGTCCGCTTCCCCGGATGTGTGGTTGCGGCCAATATGTATCGAGGAGGGCTTCGAATTGGTTTGCACCGAACTGGAATTTAAGTCAGATCGGTTCACCGGAAATTTCGCTACCCCCAATTGCAACTACGATGAAAAAGCCCGCCGTATTCGGGAGCTATACAAGCTCAATACTTATGACAAAATAATGGCTTACGGCAATTCCAAGGGTGATTCGGCGATGTTGGCTTTGGCAAACGAGGTGTTTAAATTTTGATAAAAATCTTTCAATCGAACGTCCGCGAAAAAAATCTGTGGAAAGATAACGTTGTTCCATAAGCAACAGATAGAGCGCTGAACGTTGCGTAGTTTTGCGGCGATAAGGTAGTTTATCGGTCAAAAAATACATCAACAAAGAAAATGACATACGAAAACATACAAATCTCGCTGGAAAACGGCATCGCCACGCTCACCATTAGCCGTGAAAAGGCGCTGAATGCCCTGAACACTCAAACTATGCTCGAACTTCGCCAGTTTTTCGGTGAAGAAGGAATAAAAATAGAAGGGCTAAAAGGTGTGGTCATCACTGGAGCAGGCGAAAAAGCCTTTGTTGCTGGCGCGGACATAACCGAATTCAGTGGCCTGAGCGCCACGGAAGGCCAAGCCCTTGCCCAACGCGGTCAGGACATTTTTTTCCTTATCGAACGATTCCATCGCCCCGTGGTAGCCGCAGTGAATGGTTTCGCCTTGGGCGGCGGCTGCGAATTGGCCATGGCTTGCCACCTGCGGGTAGCGGGCGAAAAAGCCAGGTTCGGCCAGCCAGAAGTGAATCTTGGCCTCATTCCCGGCTATGGCGGCACTCAACGGCTTATCCAATACATCGGAAAGAGCAAAGCAACTGAGCTGCTGATGACGGCTGATATGATTGGGGCAGAAGAAGCCTTGCGTCTTGGGTTGGTGAATTATGTCGTTCCAGCAGGCGAAGAAGTGCTGAAAGCCAAAGAGTTGGTTGAAAAAATCGCGACAAAAGCCCCACTTGCAATCACAAAAATCATCGAAACAGTCAACGCCTATTATGAAGCAGGTGAAGATGGTTTTGGGCAGGAAGTAAGCGCGTTCGGCGAATGCTGCGGCACAGCAGACTTTATAGAAGGGGCGGCAGCATTTGTGGAGAAACGAAAAGCGAATTTTACGGGGCAATAGTCAGTCAAAATGGCCTAATTTAGGGGGTGCGACCGGGGGATTGACACAGTTTTCTAAACTACATACCCTGACTACCGACAGGCAGGCGTCCGCATCCAGTGCGCCAAACCCGAGTATATGCACTCTAGGGTGACCTCGCAGGTCTATAACGCAACATTTTTTGTCAAACACCTTTCATTTGAAAAACTTGGCATACTTTTGTCTCCATAATTTCCAAATATCTCAATAACTGAATAACCAAAACTTCCCTCGCTTAGGATTTCCTTTTTCAATACTTTCATTTTAATCCGTCCACTTTTAAAGTATGGCAGAACCGGCAGATTCGCTGAGAAGCGAGCCGCCGGTTTTTGTTTTTTAGATTGTCTAAATACGAATGGAAATGACGACTAATGACCCAATGACGATTAATGACCAATAACGATTATGACTTTTCAAGATTTTAATTTGAACGCCCCCTTGCTGAATGCGCTCAGCGACCTTGGGTTTACCGAACCGACGCTCATTCAGCAAAAAGTGTTTTCGGTCGTGATGTCGGGCCGCGACGTGGTGGGGATTGCCCAAACGGGCACGGGGAAAACCTTTGCCTATCTGCTGCCTATTCTGCGGCAAATGACTTTTTCTAAGCAAAAAGAACCACGCGTTTTGGTCGTGGTACCTACGCGTGAATTGGTGGTTCAATTGGTGGCCGACGTTCGGAAACTGACCACATACATGAACATACGGGTAGAAGGCGTATACGGCGGCACCAATATAAATACGCAAAAAGTCGTGGTAATGAACGGGTTAGATATCCTCATTGCTACCCCGGGCCGTTTGGTGGATTTGGCCATGAGCGGATACCTGAACCTGAAATACGTCAAGCAGTTTGTGATTGACGAGATGGACGAAATGCTGAGCCTTGGTTTTCGGGCGCAACTAACGACCATCCTAGACCTCCTGCCCAGCAAACGGCAAACGCTCTTGTTTTCCGCCACTATGTCAGAAGAGGTGGACGATCTTATTCAGACTTTTTTCCAAGGCCCCATCATTGTCGAAGCCTTACGAATGGGTACGCCCTTGGAACGCATTGACCAGCATGTGTACCATGTGCCCAATTTTTACACCAAACTCAACCTGCTGGAACAACTGCTTGCCACCGACGATTCGATGCAAAAAGTGCTGATTTTTGGCCCTTCCAAACGGATGGCGGATGTCATTCACAAGCAATTGGATGCGCGTTTCCCCAACCAATTTGAAATCGTACACGCCAACAAATCGCAGAATTTCCGTTTGAATGCGGTGGCGGCCTTCGAAAAAGGATTGTGCCGCGGTCTCATCTGTACCGACCTGCTGGCACGCGGCCTCGATGTCTCCGATGTGACGCACGTAATCAATGTGGACACGCCCACAGATGCCGAAACCTACATTCACCGCATTGGTCGTACTGGCCGTGCCGACCGCGATGGGGCGTCCCTGATTTTTGTTACGGAAGGTGAACTACCCTATCAGGACGCCATTGAAGCCCTGATGGAAAAAGAAATCCCGGAACTCCCATTGCCGGAGGGCTTGGTGATTTCGGATGTTTTGATTGAAAGCGAGCGCTATTCCGGCCCTGAAATTCAACTCAAACTGCCCCCCAAACCCACGGGTGCTTTCCATGAAAAGAAAGCGAAGAACCTGAAGGTGAACAAAGGGAACAAGACGAAATTCATGCGGGACATGAAGTATAAGAAGCCGATCAAGCGGGCGCCGAAGAAGAGGGGGGGGTGAATCCAACAAATTGCTTCGTGAAGGAAAAAGCCCTAACTTTGTTTCTCAAATTTGATTCAAAATGACTGAGCAGGTTTTTATCCGGCAATTGAGCCATCTGCCCGAAAGCGTCAAAACCGAACTTTGGGCGTACTTTGAGTATTTACTTTTCAAGTATCAAATACCCAAAAATACTGATAACGGCAAGAAGGTCAATCCTGAGAAAAAAACGCCCAAAGCGGGTTTTTTGAAAGGCACGTTCATTGTGGGCGAAGGCTTTGACGAGCCGTTGGAGGATTTCAAAGAGTATATGTCATGAACCTCCTGCTCGACACCCACGCTCTGATCTGGTTCAGCGAAAATGACCCCAAACTAAGCCTGACCGCAAAAGCAGCCATCGAATCTCCCGACAACAATCGTTTTGTCAGCATGGCAACATTGTGGGAGATGGCCATCAAACTCAACCTTGGGAAACTAAGCCTTCAAATCCCGCTCAGTCAAATCATCCCCGCGCTCTCCTCCAATGGCTTTGATTTGCTCCCCATTGATCCAGTTCATATTCTGAAAATCGAGACCCTGCCAAGGATACATGGCGACCCTTTTGATAGAATGCTTATATCACAAGCGCTTGCTGATGGACTTGTCATCGTTAGCAAAGAAGAACTTTTTGAGGAGTATGGTGTGGGGAGGATTTGGTGATATGGGATATGAAGTGCTACAGATTTGACAACTTTTGAAAAGTTGTCAAATCTATAAAAGATCATTACCCTTGTATTACCCAAACGTTTTGGACGTATCGAATAGGATTGCTTCGTGCATCATGATTCATGGGTATTTAAAAGCCGTCAAGTATGTATTACTTGGCGGCTTTTGTAATTTCCGTTCAAAAGACAGGGAGCATCACTGTTCGGATTGGCGATGTTTTTCGATGACCTTGCGGATGCGTTGTCCGACCTCTGCGTGGGGCTTAGTTTTCCCCTCCGATGCCTGCGTCGCTCCTCGAAGCAAGAGGACTCGCTCATAGTCCGTGATTTGTTGCCACCAATCGCCTTGGGCATCGCCTTGGGCATCGCCTTGCTGCTTATTCCCCAATAGGGAAAGCACCTGATCCAACACCTTGGTATCCGTCGTTTGCACGATATGGCGAATGATTGTATTTTGCTTTGCCTCGGTTGTCATATTTTGACGTGGTTGTGGGTACAAAAATAAAGAGAAAGATTGATAATTCTTCGTTTTTCGAGTTTGTCAATTAGTTATCCATGCCTTTTCTTACCAACCCGAGTAGTCAGCCTTGTCATTCTGTCGGAACCCGTCCGCATCAAGAGCGCTTTGCCTGAGCGCTTGCACTACCGAGCACTCAATAGGGCAAAGACTCGGGGTACGCGCCCTTGATGTGGACGGGTTCCGACAGGTAAGCCCGATAGGCAAAACCGCTTTCACTTCCTGGACAGGACGAGGCGGAACCCGATAAAGTTCCATCGGTCGTCCGGCGAGTCGGAGCTGCGATTAGCGGCGCGGCAAGATGGCGGGACGGCGTACCACCCGCCGCCGCGATGCACGCGGAGCAGGCCCTCTACCCTGGTTTTATTGTCGCAGGGATACTGTTTCCAAGTGTCGGCACACCACTCCGCGACATTGCCACTCATATCATACAGGTCTAGTTCGTTGGGTGCTTTTCCGCCAACTGGGTGTGTTTTTGAGCCCGCGTTTTCATTAAACCATGCGACACTGTACAAATACGTACTGCCAGAATATGGATATTCATGGCTTTTATTGCCGCCTTTGGCAGCGTATTCCCATTCGACCTCGGTGGGGAGGCGGTAGGCTTTGCCTGTCTTTTTTTTGAGTTTTTTTATAAATGACTGAATATCATTCCAGCTTACATTTTCCACGGGGCAGTCATTGCAGTTTTTATTGTAAGAAGGATTATTCCCCATCACGGCCCGCCACTGTGCCTGAGTCACTTCGTATTTCCCGATGTTGAAAGCTTTAACGGAAACTTCGTGTTGACACTCGTCTTTATCCCTTCCTATTTCGTTGGCAGGGCTGCCCATCTGAAAAGTGCCGCCTACCACGCGGACTAAGGGATAATTGAAGGCAAATGGGTCTGTCGATGTGGCTGTCTCATAAGTGGTGAAATGTCTACTACCGGCGTTTTTACCGCCAAACATCTTCAACCCCATCAATAATAGAAAAACCAAGGCCAGTGTGCGCCCGCCAAAAGCGACATAAGGCCCCCAAGGAAAAGGCGCAACGTATTGCATTTTCAAAACTTTGATACCGTATCGTGCCTCGCGGGCCATTTCGCCTTGGGTAAATGAAGAGAAAGATTGGTAGGCATCAATGATGTGGGGACTTGTGGTTTGATTCCAGCCCATTCGGTCTTTGACAAGGTTCATTTGCCGCAGCAATTTGTCGCGCACATCGCGGTCTTGGTTGGCAAAGGCGAAGAAAATGTTCATTAGTAAGGATTGGCTGCTTCGTTTGAAGGCAAATGTATTGCATCTGGTTTGAATTGTTATGTCTTCGCCCTTGGCTTGTCATTCCGAAACGGAGTGTAGGAATGACAATTTTGCTTCCTCACCATGCTCCTGCGGCTTAAGCCGCCGGTACAATAAAAAAGCGGCCCGATGTCCCACACACCGAGGCCGCTGAACTTAGCAGAAATATTCTTTTTTGGACTTTGGACAATTGGACGTTGGACATTAGATTATTAGACTTTGGACGTTGGACTTTGGACTTGTTTCGCTCAGGTCTAAAAGTCCAATGTCTAACCATCTAACATCCAACTGTCCAATGTCTAACAATCCAACGTCTAGTCTACGTTGTCGTGCAAATACGAATTCCCCCCCACCCTGATTTCGCCTTCTTCTTCAAGCGAGATCGTCCAGTTGGACATTTCAGGCTTCGCTGAATCAGGCAGATCGTCGAGGTTAACGCTCCGACGGAGGTAAGCAGGCTGGCTTTCCAGGTCAATAATCGTCTGCGGTGAAGAAAGTTTCACCACATTGATAGGCCGGGCGAGTGCTTCCTGGCGACGGCGCTGGGCATCTTCGATGCGGCGACGACGCTCTTCGGGCGTGAGTTCCTCTTCCTCCTCGCGGAGGTAGGGGTCGTTGCTCACAGGCGCGGTACGACGAATTTTGTCCACGGTTTCCCGGATGTTGTCGAACTCGAATTCGAGTACGCTGGCTGCCTTCTCATCCACCGGGGTGTATGGCTCATCGGACGTAATCGTAAAGAGAGAAGGCTGGTTCTTTTTTCCATGTCCCTCCTCGTCGAGGTGTACCACCAGACGTTCGTTGGGTTGGGCAGATTTTTGACCTGCTTGATTAGGATTGCGGCGTTCGCTGACCTCGAAGCCTGTGGCGATGACCGTCACAGCGATTTTTTCGCCCAAACGCTCGTCGAAACAGTTACCCCAAATGAGGTTGGCGTTTTCGCCCGCTTTCTCCTGCACAAACTGCGTGATTTCAAAAATCTCGTCCATCGTGGCCTCTTTTGCACCCGAGGTGATGTTCACCAGGATGTTCTTCGCGCCAAATATGTCGTTGTCTTCCAGCAGCGGCGAACGCAATGCTTCGTCGGCAGCACGGAAAGCGCGGTTTTCCCCTTCAATGCAGGAAGTGCCCATGATGGCAACTCCGGAACCGCGCATGGTGGTGTTCACATCCTCGAAGTCAACGTTGACGTAACCGGGCACGGTGATGATTTCCGCAATGCCTTTGGCAGCGGTACAAAGGATATTGTCGGCCTCGCTGAATGCGGCAGAAATGGTCAGGTTGCCGTAGATATCGCGCAATTTATCATTGCTGATAATCACGAGGCAATCCACGTTTTTGCGCAGATCCTCCAGCCCTTCCATGCCGTTTCCGACGCGGGTTTTACCTTCAAAAGTGAAAGGCAAAGTGACGATGCCCACCGTGAGGATGCCCAGTTCCTGGGATGCCTTGGCAATGATCGGCGCAGCACCCGTACCGGTGCCACCGCCCATACCTGCCGTGATAAACACCATTTTGGTGCCATCCTCCAGGAATCGTTTGATCTCCTCGATGCTCTCGATGCAGGCTTGTTTGCCCACGGAGGGCTTGCTGCCAGCGCCGCGTCCTTCGGTGAGGATTTGGCCGAGAGAAATTTTGGTTGGAACCGGGCTGAGGTTCATGGCTTGTGCGTCGGTGTTGCAGATGGCGTAATCCACACCGACGATGCCTTGTTTGTACATATGGGTTACGGCATTGCTACCGCCACCGCCTACGCCGATGATTTTGATGATGCTTGGCTCATCTTTTGGCAAATCAAAAAGCATGATATTTTTCTGTTTAGAGTTATCAGTTTGAGGACGTTGGATTTTGGACATTGGACATTGGACTTGATCGAGCGTTGTCCAACGTCTAATGTCCAATGTCTAATGTCCAGTAGTCCAAAGTCACTTTTTGTTAAAGTCCATATCAGGTTCTGCTTCGAACCATTCCTTGGTCTTTTTGAACACATTGTCGAACCAGCTTGCGCCTTTTTCTTCAGAAACGTTGGAAGGTTCGCGATTTTCGTCCGAAACAGCGGCTTTGGGCTCCTCTTCCACAGCTTTCGACGGGTCAAGGTCCTGCAGGCCGCGCAACAACAAGCCAATGGCTGTGCTGTAAATCGGGCTGCTGACCGACTCGTGGTAACCGTGCGCGAGGTGCTCGACTGGGACTCCGATGCGGCAAGACATGCCGGTGTGGAGTTCCGTGAGTTTGTCGGTATTCGCCAGAAGCGCACCACCACCCGTGAGCACAATGCCACCGATGAGCTTTCGTTCGTAGCCACTGCGGCGAATTTCCCAGAGCACATAGTCGAGTACTTCCTCCATGCGGGCTTGGATGATTCGGGCGAGGTTTTTCTCGCTGATCTCTTTGTGATCGCGGCCTTTCAGACCAGGGATCGTGATGATTCGGTTGTCGTACACCTCGTTGGCGAGTGCGGAGCCGAATTTCACTTTGAGTTTTTCCGCCTGCGGTTGCATCACGGTGCAGCCTTCTTTGATGTCGGCTGTGATGACGTTGCCGCCGAATGGAATCACTGCCGTGTGGCGAATGATACCTTCGTGGAAAACGGTGATGTCAGTGGTACCTCCGCCGATGTCTACGAGTGCCACGCCGGCCTGCTTTTCCTCATCGCTGAGGGTTGCGTCTGCGCTGGCGATGGGCTCGAGGGTAAGGTCAGCGATTTTAAGGCCGGCCTTTTCGATGCAGCGGGAGATGTTATTGACGGCAGTGATCTGCCCCGTGATGATGTGGAAATTTGCCTCCAAACGCACGCCGCACATTCCGACCGGGTCGGTGATGCCCTGCTCCGAGTCCACGGTGAACTCTTGCGGGAAGACGTGGATGATCTTGTCGCCAGGTGGCAGCACGAGTTTGAACATGTCGTTCACGAGGCGGTCAATGTCGCGATTGGCGATTTCGGTGTGATCGCTTTCGCGGGTCAGGATGCCACGATGTTGAAGGCTTTTGATGTGCTGTCCGGCAATGCCGACGTGTACGGTGCGGAACTTCATGCGGGCATTGCGCTCGCAGATTTCAACGGCTTCACGGATGGCGCCAACGGTTTTTTCGATGTTGGAGACCACGCCGCGCAGTACACCCGCGCTTTCGACTTTGCCGATTCCGACGATTTCGAGTTTACCGTGCGCATTTTTTCGCCCGGCGAGGCAGCAAACTTTTGTCGTACCTATGTCTAAGGCTACGATCACATCGTGGGGTTGTGGGACAAACTCCGTCATAATGTGTTGAATTTTAGTGAATTGAGTTTCGGTGTTATTTTTGTTCGCAATACCCACTCGGCGGTCGAAACTCTTTCCCGCGTCAAAGGTATTTGTATTTTAAATATTTTGTGTCAAATTTTTTGTGTTAAAAGTATTTTTCGGTGGTATCGGCGGTGTCGGTAGCCTCGGTGTTCCACTTCGATCAGTATGAACACCGATGTGACCGACACCGCCGATACCACCGAAATCATCTCTTACAAACCACTTGTCCACTGTACTTCAAATTGATCGTCTCATACTTCCTCCAGCCCTCATACGGCATCCCTTGCTGGTAAAAAATCTTCAATCGGCTCAATTTATCCTCCAGTTTCCGGGCTGAACCCAGCACTATTTTCTGATCTCCGATAAGCGGGATGAGGATGAATTCGCCTGCATTGTTCACGTGGATCTGTTGGATGAACGATTTCAAAAACTCGTCGGCCAGCAAAGTCTGCGTTATATGAAACAAGTCCTTCAAACTGCTTTTTCGTTTTTCGCGGAATTCGGGGGTGTAGGGCGAAATATTGCCTGTGGCCACGATGACCCTTGCTGCGAAATTCTTGGACGGGGGCATCTTTTTGCCCGCCGCATCGAGGTAATAGTTGTTTCCATTGTTGTCGAGCACACGCACCAGGGGTTCGCGTTGTTCGATGTTTATATGAAGCTGGTTGTTCTGGTCAATGTACACATCCGCGTTTTTTACAAATGGATCGGCTTCCAGGACCCTCTCCATACGTTCCACTTCTAGCTTGCCGAGTTCCGAGTTTTCAATGTCGCTCCCAAAGGCCGATATCAAAGCCTGGTGTACATCCCGGTCACTAATCAATTTATCCCCGCTGGGCAAGGCCTCCACTTTCACCTGCAAGCCCTCCGCGAAGGTGTTCGCCTTGCGGTTGCGGGCAATGAACCAAATCATCCCGACGATGAAGAGGAACATGAGCCATGCGAGGCGGGTGTAAGGAATGCGAGGTAGTTGCACGGTCTGAGTTATGAGTTATGAGTTATGAGTCTGGTCGCAAATTCTAGAAGAAGGGACAAAGCAATGATGAGCGAAATTTTAACGATTGGATGTATGGTTGATGGTACTTTGGGTTGTTGAGCGGTGGCGATTTGGAACAACTTTGCTAGTCGTGCCCGCTCTCCGAACAATAAGATTAAAATGAACAACTGATAAAAAATCGCACCCCACAAAGCGCCCTGATTGACTCCGTAGTAAATGTCCTGTAGGATGATATTGCTCAAAATAACCGTCAGCAGCAAACAGGCCAACAATTTGGTTCTATTGAACATCAGCATCAATCCGCCCAACATTTCTAATACTCCAATAATCATTACATACGGTTTTGAGTAGCCATAAAACGCCCACATTAAACGCATCCCTGACAAGTCTTTTACGGCTGTTGTAATGACTGCCGGGTCGTCAAACTGGGTCGTTTTGGCAATACCGTAGACCCCTATCGACATGCCCACAAACAGTCGCAATGACCACTCAACACAAGATTTAATAAAGGATGCATTCATAATCAATTAATTAAGCCTTTTTTATCATTTGCTTTATCGGTTCCACGAATGTGTCAATATCCCCCGCACCCATGGTTAGCAAGACCTCGGGGTTGCGGGTTTTTATTTCGTTGAGCAATTCGTTTTTTTGAACCAACTGCTTGTTTTTCAAGGTCATTTTATCCAGCAGCATCTCTGAAGTCACACCGGGAATCGGCAATTCTCTGGCCGGGTAAATCGGCAGGAGGAGGCACTCGTCCAGTTTGTCCAAAGCCGTCGCAAACGCATCCGCAAAATCTCTGGTGCGGGTGAACAGGTGCGGCTGAAAAATCCCGGTAAGCCTTTTGCCGGGGTAAAGTGAACGCGCAGCCTGGATGGTGGCTTCGAGTTCGGCGGGGTGGTGCGCGTAGTCGTCTACGTACACCGTTTCGGCAGTTTTCGCGATGGTCTCAAAGCGGCGTTTTACGCCTTTGAAATCTGCCAATGCAGCCCGTAATTCGGTTGAAAACCCACCTGCTGCCAGCGTTGCAGCGATGGCTGCTGTGGCATTCAGCACGTTGTGGTTGCCCGGATAATTCAGCCGCAAATCGCTCCAGTCGAAAATGGTGGATTTCAAGCCAAAGGCTGTTTGACCATCCACCACATGCACATTATACGCTTCATAGTAGCCTTCTTCAATCCCGAATGTGAACACGAAACGGCCTGATGCCAGTAGTTCTTCAGCCACGTCTTCCAAAGGCAACCCGTGTTTGTAAATCAGTTTGCCACCGGGTTTTATCTGCCGGGCAAACTGCTTATAGGATTCTACCACCGCTTCTGGAGTACCGTATATATCGAGGTGATCTGCGTCTATTGAGTTCAAAACCGCCACATCAGGACTGAGGTGCAGGAAGGAACGATCGTATTCGTCGGCTTCTACTACCACCCAATCGCTTTTGCCCTCCACGAAGTTGGAACCAAGGTTGCCAGAAATGCCACCCACGAACGCCGTTGCATCCACACCTGAAGCGCGGAGTAGGTGGGCTGCCATGGTCGAGGTCGTGGTTTTGCCATGGGTGCCCGCAATGGCCACGCATTTTTTGGCGCGACTAATGATGCCGAGTACTTCGGCACGTTTTTTTAGCGGGAAACCATGATCTATAAACCAGTTCAATTCGGCGTGATCTTTCGGCACAGCTGGCGTCCAAACCACGAGGTCAACACCTTCTGGAATCTGCTTCACGTCGTCGGCATAATGTACTTGCATCCCTTCCGACACGAGTGCGCGGGTCAGCTCGGTTTCGGTGCGGTCGTAGCCATGCACCTCCGCGCCATGCAGGCGGAAGTAGCGGGCCAGGGCCGACATGCCGATGCCGCCAATGCCGATGAAGTAAATGCGTTTTATGTCGTCGAAATTCATTATAATTGTTGATGAGGTTATGCGGCGTTGAGTATCCAATTACCGGTTTTAAGGTGCAATTCACGCTGCGGAAAAGGTATCTCCACTGCGTTTTTTTGAAATGCTTCCCAAATAGAGAATCGCAAATCACTTTTTGTAGTTTCTATTCGGAAAAGGTTGGTACTATAAAAAAGCAGGGTAAAATCTATCGAACTTTCACCGAAATCATCGAGCCGAACCTTTGGTTTTTGCCCCTCGACATCCGTAATAACTTGCGGGTTGGCTTGAGCACATTCTTCCAGGATTTTCTTTACCTTTTTAATATCCGAGTTATAGGAAACCCCGATTTTGATTCCAAATCGGGAGATATGATTATCATGACTCCAATTGACCACATTATCGCTTACAAATTTGTGATTGGGGATAATCATCATCTGATCGTCTCTGTTACGGAATTGAGTAGTTCTCAAGCGAATTTCCTCAATCCGACCGACTACACCGTCTACCTCAATAATGTCTCCTTTTTCAACAGTTCCTTCGAATAAGAGCAATACACCAGACAAAATATCGGAGAATATTTGTTGCAATCCCAATCCTAGACCTACCAGTAACACAGCGGAACTGGCCAAAATCCAATTAAAACTCAAGCCGGCAACACTCAGCATCGCAATGCAGGCAATCACCCAAATCAGGTACTTGAACATCAGATAAAAAGAATGCTGACGGCCTGTATCTAATTGTCTTCTTTGGGCTAATTTGACAAAGAAACGCTGGAATACAAACAAGCACAGACGGGCCGCAGTATATAGCAGCACCATGAGTAAGACAGAATAAACGGAAAGCGTGTATCCGCTTATGTCCAACAGTTTGAATTCGAGTATTTCTTTAATATTCATTGTAGTCTGTGTTTGAGACTATTTTTTGATCAGTTTTAAAATCTCTTTCTGACCACCGCGATTCATTTCAAAGTCAAGCACTGCGCCATCGTATTTGAGCAGTTTTACCAGGATCTCCTTTTTTCCTGTTTCCTGTGTATACAATTTGTCCTTCTCGGTGCGCCAGGTGCCGCTTTGTATTTGATCTCCGAATTTAGCTGTGTAGGTGCCCTCTTCATTGAACTTAAAACTAACCTGTGCAGCATCTATGCCGCTCGGCTTGTCCATGATAAGCCACTCCGTGCCTTGCCAATTGCCGAGCAATGCAGGATTTTTGTCGTTGACCTTTTGGCATGACATAATGGTCACGAGTGCCAATGAAATTGTTAAAAGACTGACTTTCATATTTTTAGATTTTTTCTGTTAACTTAATTACTTCTCTTGCAATCGCTTCCGCCGCATTGGGCCTTCCCAACTGACGGATACTTTCTCCGAGGCTGAAAGCCAGTGCTTCGCTTTCAAGGATCAGCAAGGCATCTTGCAGCATTTTCTCTCCTGCATCTCCATCTCGGACCAAACGGGCGGCGCCTTTTTCTACCAAAGCGAGGGCGTTTTTCGTTTGGTGGTCTTCCGCGACATTGGGCGAAGGCACCAGAATTGCAGGCTTCCCGACCAAACACAATTCACTGATACTCAAAGCCCCTGCCCTCGAGATTACCACATCTGCTGCTGCGTACAATAAATCCATCCGATCAATAAAAGCCATGCACTGAACATTGGGCAATTTGGCTGTTTCCATCGCAGTGTATTCGTATTCGTAGAATTTACCGCATTGCCAAATCACCTGAATCCCATCGTACTTTTCAAAAAGCTCCACATTATCCCGCATTGCGTTATTCAAAGTCCTGGCTCCGAGGCTGCCGCCGATGACGACGATGGTTTTCTTTTCCGGGTCAAGGCCATAGTATTTCAATGCTTCTTCACGCTTTCCTTCCAGGTTTAAAATGTCGGCACGAACTGGATTCCCTGTAAAAACGATCTTTTCCTGCGGAAAAAACTGCTCCATATGATCGTAAGCCACACACACTTTTGCAGCCTTTTTTCCCAAAATCTTATTGGTCACTCCAGCGTACGAATTCTGTTCTTGAATCACGGTCGGGATACCCGCTTTTTGTGCCGCCCGCATAACCGGACCACTTGCATAACCTCCCGTACCAATCACCACAGCTGGCTGAAACTTTCGCACAATACTGCGGGCCTTGTATAAGCTTCTAAGCAGTTTGATCGGAAATGAAAGGTTTTTCAAACTCATGCTCCTTTGAAATCCTGCGATGTTCAAACCCACTATTTCGTATCCAGCTTTCGGGACACGTTCCATTTCCATTTTGCCTGTGGCGCCGACGAACAGGAATTCTGTATCGGGCCGCAGCTTTTTGATGGCATCAGCAATGGCTATGGCTGGGAAAACATGGCCTCCTGTGCCGCCGCCTGTTACTAGTATTTTTAATTTTTGATCGTTCATGTTGTTGGTTCACCTAGGTTAAGAAAGGTGATTTAGAATACTGGTTTTATCGACACCGCCGATACGACCAATTTTTCCTTTTTGAACACCGGTTTTACCGACACCGCCGAGTACACCGATTTTTTCTTATGAACACCGATTTTACTGGTACCGCCGAGTACACCGAAGGTTTATTTCTGAAGATTTTTGCGGTCATTGGTGTATATTTTTCTTGAAAATTCGGGTTTTGGGCCAAAGTTTAAGACATATCCAATTTCTTTATCGGTGCCTCTCAAGTAGTTTAACAATTGGGCTTGATGAGCCTCAATGATTGCATCTGCCGCTTTCAATTCCAAAATCACCAAATCATCAACTACCAAATCCGCATAGTAAACTCCCACTTCTCGACCCTTATAGTAGATTTTTATCTCCTTGTGCGCTTCCACTTTATGCCCTCTGACTATCAGTTCCAGAAAAAGGGAGTTCTGATATACCTTTTCCAGATAGCCATATCCAAGCTCACTGTAAACCTCAAAAAAGGCATCAATAATTTTATCAGTCAGTTCTTTGTGTAGTATTTCCATTTTAAAAAAATTTCGGTGATATCGGCGGTATTAGTAAAATCGGTGTTCCAAAAAAAATCGGTGTAATCGGCGGTATCAGTAAAATCGGTGTTCCCCAAAAAAAATCGGTGTACTCGGTGGTGTCGGCAAAATCGGTGTTCTATCTTCATTCTAATCCCTCGATATACTTACTCACACTCAATATCATCCCCAACGAAATACAAGTAAACAACACACTCGTTCCACCCATCGAAACCAGCGGCAAGGTCAAACCCGTGGCTGGCACGAGATTCAGATTGACCGCCATGTTGGCAAGCGCTTGCACCGTGAGCATCAAACTCAGACCTATGGCTAAAAATGCCCCGAACGCCTTGGGACTTTGGGTGACGAGCTTGACATTTCTCAAAAACAAAAGCACATACAACGCCAATATTATGGCACCTCCCACTAACCCATATTCTTCACAAATAATCGCATAGATAAAGTCAGCATTGCAATAGGGCAGGTAGTGGCGCATCATGGAATTGCCGGGACCGTTGCCGAAAATACCGCCTTTGGCAATGGCTATTTTGGCTTGTTGTACTTGATAACCGCCGTCCTCATCATGAAGGAAGGTTTCAACTCGCTTTTCCCAGGTGTTCACGCGCACCAGGTCAAGCTCTGGATAGATTTTTCCAATGCCCACCAGAATGGCGAAAACCATCGCACCCAGCACCATCATCATTATTATATACTGTCCGCTCACACGCCCCATAAACATCAGCAAAATACAGGTTGCGAACAAAATCATGGCCGTGCTGAGGTTCGACGGGGCGATTAACCCACAGACCAAAACAACTGGAATGATGATCGGAAAAAACGCTTGTCGCAGGCTATTGATGTATTCTTGTTTGAGGGTCAAGGCACGGGCCACATAGATTATAAGCGCAATTTTTGCCATTTCAGAGGGCTGGAAACTGATCCCCGCCAAACTGATCCACCGGTTTGCATCGTTGATGTTGACTCCAAAAAACAGTGTAAAAACCAGTAACGGAATCGTCAGCAAAAGCATCGGCCGCGCAAACTGCTGATAGCGCCGATAATGGATCAAATGGCACAAATACACCAAAAACAAGCCAAATGCCAACTTCACAACGTGCCCGATGATCATGCCAGTGGTGTTGCCACCACGCGTGCGCCAGGCCTCCCAACCGGAAGAAGAGAACACAGCCAAAATGCTGAACAAGCTCAGCACGGCCACAATCATCCAGATGGTACGATCGCCCCTAAGTTCTGCTGCTATTCGGTTGCCGAGTGACATGGTGTTGTTGATTTGAGTATTTGTTGATTTGGTGATTTGGGCGGGCGTTGGTTAATGGTCAATGGTTAATGGTCAATAGTTTTTGGTAGAATTCAAGGTATTGAGTGGCGGCTTTCTCCCAGGTAAACTGGGAAGCCCAGGTTTTCATGCGTTTTGGTTTTCCAGGGTCATTTTCAAAATCTTCGATGCCAGCTGCAAATGCATCAATCAGGGTTTGAGGTTCAAAATCTTTGAAATAATAAGCTTCAATTCCTCCAATTTCCGGGAGACTCGTTCGGTCCGAAAGAAATACGGGCTTTCCGAGCGACATGGCTTCTACTACGGGCAATCCAAAACCTTCTGAAAGTGAAGGGAAGAGGAGTGCTGTGCAATTTGTGTAGTACTCAAGTTTCGCTTCTTCCCCTACAGGCCCACAAAATTCAATTCGGTCCGTCACGCCAAACTTTGCTGCTTCTTGTTCAATTTTGGCCCGGTATCCTCGACTATCCGGTCCTGCAATGACCCATTTGTATTCCTTAAATTCTGCCAAAAGCGGTATGAGCACATGGTAATTCTTCTTTGGGTGAATGCCTATTGAAAAGAGAAATGGACGTTGGACGTTGGACATTGGACATTGGACATTAGACCTTCTCTCAAATAAACTTCCCCCGTTGTAAATCACTCGTTCTACCGTTCC
>Ga0247844_1003540_pt1 | contig 22666 bp, 9 predicted proteins | sample LaCtaG_FD_192421 | JGI IMG/M metagenome (GOLD analysis project Ga0247844, IMG submission 192421) | Freshwater microbial communities from meromictic Lake La Cruz, Castile-La Mancha, Spain - LaCruzMarch201714.5m_1 | ecosystem: Environmental > Aquatic > Freshwater > Lake | place: Spain: Castile-La... | reverse complement strand
GCATGGCTATATATTAGGAGAGGTGTATCACTGTCCTATGTGTAATGCAGAAACTGAAGTTTATTCGAGAATCACAGGATATTATCGCCCACTACATGGGTGGAATGATGGAAAAGCTGAGGAGTTTAAAGAGAGAAATGAGTATGAGTTTACTCTTAGAGCTCAAAACAGTGTTTCAAGTCAAGAGAGTGATAGCGGGAAGGTAATACTATTTACCACACCTACATGTCCAAATTGTCCAGAAGCGAAAAGGGTGTTGGAAGGTTTTGAGGGGTTAGAGGTTGTGAATGCCCAAGAAAATATGGGGCTTGCTGAAAAATTCGGAATCAGAAGTGTGCCAACAGTTGTAAAACTTTCTGGAAATGATAGAGATATTTATACGGGACTTTCTCAAATAAGAGAGTTTGTTGGAAAAAATTAGTCTGAATTTTAATCAGGGTTAGATGTAAATGTACTTAGGTGCGGACAATAATTTTTCTATATGTGGCTATATCTTTAAAGTTAAAATTTTAATAAGTCTAGTATTTTATAAGGGTGCTGAAAGTAGCAATGGCTATTTTCAGCGCTTTTTTTATGTCTGCTTCTTGCTACTTTTCATTTTCGGTGCTAAAATATACAAAATGGAGGTGGAAAATATGGAGTACAAAGTAAAAGGACTATACAAATATGGGCATTTTCAAACCATTTACCACTATATCTTTAGAAAAAAAATTCCTCTTGAATTTAAAAGAGAGATCATAGAGACATATGATTCTGATATTGTGGCCTTAGATTGGCATAAAGTAGGTTCAAATCGAGTTGTTATCATTAACCCAGGATTAGAGTCTGGAAGTGTTGAAAATTATGTAGCTGGAACGGTAAAAGTATTTGAAGAGGCATTTGTGGACACGGTTATTTTAAACTTGCGTGGGTGTATGATAGATAACAGAAATTTTAGAGCGTATCATTCAGGATTTATTGATGATTTATATCAACTGGTAGAGAGATTAGAGGAGAGTTACTCAGAGATATATCTTGTGGGGTATAGCTTAGGAGGCAACATTCTACTTAACTATGTGGGTAGAATGGCAGAGGGAATATCTAAAAAAATAAAACATGTTTTTGCCATATCTGCTCCTTTTCATCTTGCTAGTTGCTCAGTTACAATGGAACAAAAGTCTATGCGGATATATACTAAAAGGTTCATTCACTCATTTTATAATAAGAACATGAAGAAGCTGGCTTTAAAACCAGAGTGTGTTGATTATGAGGATATTAAAAATATGCGAAAAATGAAGACATTTGCTGAACTTGATAGGGCTTTTGTTGTTAAACTTTTTGGATTTAAAGATGAAATCGACTATTGGCATCAGACAAGTGCTTCTAATTTTTTCAATAATATTTGTGTTGACACAACGCTCATCAATGCGCAAGATGATCCCTTTTTAAGTGATTATGTCAAATCTTATAATATTGAAAATCCTTTAGTGGACTATATTGTAACTCAGTATGGGGGACATTGTGGTTTTGTTTTGAAAAATCCAGAAAATAGACACTGGCATGAAAAAGTAATTTCGAATATAATCACACATAGTACTAAAAATAGTGAACATAAATAAGAAAAAATGGGAATGAAAATAGCTTAGCTATTTTCATTCCCATTTTAAGTGTTGAGTACATTTACATAAATGATGAAGTATCTACTGAACCACCGCTCATACCATAACTAGATGAGTTTACGCTGCTTGAAGCCCCACTTGTTGAACTTCCACTAGTAGAAGAACCAAGTTGAATCAGATTTGCTCCGCTCATACTTGCGCTTGAACCGCTGTTGTTATTGATAGAGGCGTAATTTTTCACATAGTTATGATGCGCAGCCATTCCAATTAATACAAGCACAATAACGATAACTACAATGATAGTAATAATTTTTTTCATATATTTCTCCTTATATGATTTGATTCTATAGTTTATTTTAACATTTTTTCAAAAAATTGCAACAAAAATTTAATTAAATGTAATTTTATTTTGTAGAAGTGCCACTTGTAGAAGCCCCACTTACAGGAATATGTAGTATATCTGCACTGCCACTTGAAGCAGATGAGCCAGAACTTGCACCACTTACTGGTTGAGAGGGTATGATTATTTGGTGGTAGTGGTGTGGCATTTTATCAATGTTGTGTTTATGAATGGCGAGTCCAACGAAGATTATTATGATGATAGCAATTAAAATTGCGAGTGTTTTATTTCCCATAGAGCTCCTTAAATTAAGTAAGATAGTTACTTCAATTTATTCTAACACATTTTTTGAAAAAATTAAATGAAATTTTTCTAAAAAATAAGCGATTATTTCTGATTTATATTGCAGAAATTAGTGAATTGTGTTAAAGTATATAGTGTAGGTAGACACAATTTATGTTCTTGAATCTTCATATAATAGATAGTTTGGAGGCGTGTAACATGGAACTAAATAAACTTTCAGATTTAATTGCAGCGGCAAAATCTAAGGAAATTAAAACCTTAGCAGTAGCAGCAGCAGAGGACGAGCATGTTTTGATGGCAGTAAGAGATGCTGTGAAAGAGGGTATTACCCAGCCTATTTTGGTGGGAAATAGTTTTCAAATTCAAGTAATTGCTGAAAAAATTGGATTTAATCTATTAGGAATAGAGATTATTCATGAAGAAAACTTGACAAAATCATGCCAAATTGCGGTAAAACTTGTTAAAGAGGGAAGAGCACATTTTTTAATGAAAGGGCTTGTTCCAACAGCAACCATTATGCGTGCTGTTCTTGATAAAGAGCAAGGGCTGAGAACAGGGAATGTCATTAGCCATGTGGCACTTTTAGAGTGTCCAGGGTATCATAAAATTTTGGGTATTACAGATGCGGCAATGAACATTGCTCCAACATTAGAAGAAAAAGTTTCTATCATCAACAATGCAACAGAGATGTTTAGACGTTTAGGTGTTGAGTGTCCTAAAGTTGCTGTGATTGGTGCCGTTGAAGTGGTCAATCCAAAGATGAGTTGTACAGTAGATGCAGCACAACTCACCGTTATGAATATGAGAAATCAGATTAAAAAGTGTATCGTAGAGGGTCCACTAGCGCTTGACAATGCAGTAAGTCGAGAGGCATGCGAACACAAAGGAATTGACACCCGTGTGGGTGGAGAGGCTGATATATTACTACTTCCTGACATAGAAGCAGGAAATGTTTTATATAAATCAATTACTTTCCTAGGTCGTGGGGAAGCAGCGGGAGTTATACTGGGTGCAAAAGTTCCAGTGGTGCTCACGTCGCGTGCAGACAGTGAAGAGGCAAAACTTTACTCAATCGCATGTGCAGCGGCAATAAGTTAGTTAAACACAATTTTATGTTTTTAAAATTTTAAGGAGGTTTTATTAAAATGGCAAAAAAAATGCAAACAATGGATGGAAATACAGCTGTAGCACACTCATCTTATGCTTTCACGGAAGTAGCGGCTATTTATCCAATCACACCCTCAACAACAATGGCAGAAATAACTGAAGATTGGGCTTCTAAAGGCAGAAAGAATATTTTCGGAGAAACGGTAAAATTAATCGAGTTACAATCAGAAGGTGGAGCAGCTGGAGCAATGCACGGTTCACTTCAAGTAGGAAGTCTTTCTTCGACTTATACTGCTTCTCAAGGACTTCTATTAATGATACCAAATATGTATAAGCTTGCAGGAGAGCTTCTTCCAGGAGTTTACCATGTATCAGCAAGAACAATTGCAGGACATGCACTTTCAATCTTCGGAGACCATTCAGATGTGTATTCAGCACTTCACACAGGATGTGTAATGCTTGCTTCAAACTCAGTTCAAGAGGCTATGGACTTATCTGCTGTAGCTCATCTTTCTGCAATTAGAGCAAGACTTCCATTCATTCACTTCTTTGATGGATTTAGAACATCTCATGAAATTCAAAAAATCGAAGTATTAGATTATGCTGATTTAGCAAAATTAGTAGATCATGATGCCATCGATGCATTCAGAGCAAGAGCTCTTAATCCTGAGCACCCTGTAACTAAAGGTACAGCTCAAAACCCAGACGTTTTCTTCCAAAATAAAGAAGCTTTAAACAAGTTTTATACTGCAGTACCTGCAATTATTGAAGAGGAAATGGCTAAAATCAACAAATTAACAGGAAGAGATTATAAACTATTCAACTATCATGGAGCAGCTGATGCTGAAAGAATGATTGTTGCTATGGGATCTTTAACTGAGACAATCAGAGAAACAGTTGATTATTTAAATGCAAAAGGAGAAAAAGTTGGAGCAGTAGCAGTACACTTATTCAGACCATTTTCTGCTAAGCATTTCTTAGATGTAGTGCCTAAAACTGTTAAGAAAATTGCAGTCATTGATAGAGCAAAAGAGTTTGGAGCACAAGGTGAACCTTTGTTCATGGATATTCAACACATCTACGCTACATGCCCTAATGCACCATTAGTAATTGGTGGGCGTGCAGGAATTTCTTCGAAAGATACACTTCCAGCAGATATTATCGCTGCTTTCAAAAATCTTAATGGACCAGAAGTTAAAAAAGATTTTACATTAGCAATTATTGATGATGTAACGTTCAAATCACTTCCAAGAGAAGAGATGGTTGATACAGTTCCTGAAGGAACAATTGAGTGTAAATTTTATGGTTTAGGATCTGATGGAACGGTTGGAGCTAACAAAAACTCTATCAAAATCATCGGAGATAAATCACCACTATATGCACAAGGGTATTTTGCATATGATTCTAAAAAATCTGGAGGAATTACAATTTCTCACTTAAGATTTGGTAAGCAACCTATCTCTTCAACTTACTTAGTATCTTCTCCATCATTTGTATCATGTTCAACTCAAGCTTACTTGAACCAATATGATATGCTTGCTGGAATCAAACAAGGTGGAACTTTCCTACTTAACACAATTTGGGATAAAAATGAAGTTGTAGCACACCTTCCAAACCACGTAAAGAGAACATTGGCTGTTAAAAATGTAAAAATGTATGTAATTAATGCAACTAAAATTGCACTTGATTTAGGTCTTGGAAACAGAACCAATACAATTTTACAGGCTGCATTCTTTAAGCTGGCTAATGTAATTGATTACTCTGCAGCTGTTGAACACATGAAAGGTGCAATTAAAAAATCATACGGTTCTAAAGGTGATGATATTGTAAACATGAACAATGCCGCAGTAGATAAAGGTGCTGATGGTCTTGAGCTTGTAACGATTGATCCAGCTTGGTCTACTCTTTCAGCAGAAAAAGTATTAGGAACTGCTAAGCACGATGGAATAGAAGATGAGGCACTACAAATATTTGTTGATAAAATTCTTACATCTGTAAATGCACAAGAGGGAGATACACTAAAAGTTAGTGATTTTGTTGGCGCTGAAGATGGTGTTATCCCATGTGGATCAGCGGCATATGAGAAGCGTGGAATTGCTGTTAAAGTGCCTGAGTGGCAAATTGACAAATGTATCCAATGTAACCAGTGTTCTTATGTATGTCCACACGCAGTAATCAGACCTTATTTGATTGATGAGAGTGAAAAGGCAGCAATTGGAAACATGGCTACAAAGAAAGCAATTGGACCAGGACTTGAAGGGTTAGAGTATAGAATTCAACCTTCAGTATTGGATTGTACAGGTTGCGGAAGCTGCGCGCAAGTGTGTCCAGTTAAAGCGCTTGATATGAAAATGCTTGAAACTCAAACACAAGAGCAAGCAAACTATGATTTATTGCATGCTAAAGTTACTTACAAAGCTGACAGAATGTCAACAGCTACTGTAAAAGGAAGCCAATTTGCTCAACCTTTATTTGAATTTTCGGGTGCATGCGGTGGATGTGGAGAGACTCCATATTATAAACTTCTAACTCAACTTTTCGGAGATAGAATGATTATAGCTAATGCTACAGGATGTTCTTCAATTTATTGTGGATCATACCCTGCAACACCACTTTGCAAAAATGCAGATGGACATGGTCCAGCATGGGCTAACTCACTATTCGAGGACAACGCTGAGTTTGGACTTGGAATGGTAGTTGCAATTGATAAAGCACGTAACACAATCAAAAACAAAATGGCAGAGTGTAAAGATAAAGTTTCAGCTGAAACTGCTGCACTATTTGCTGAGTGGTCAGAGAAAATGTATGATGCTGAAAGCACTAAAGCTTTAGCGCCAAAATTGGTAGCTGCTTTAGAAACTGAATCATCTTGTGAAGCTAAATACATCTTAAAATTCAAAGATCAATTTGTTAAAAAATCTATCTGGTCTATCGGTGGAGATGGATGGTCTTATGACATCGGATTTGGTGGAGTAGATCACTCTCTTGCTTCAGGAGAAGATTTAAATATTTTAGTAATGGATACTGAGATTTACTCAAATACAGGAGGACAAGCTTCAAAATCAACTCCAACTGGTGCAGTAGCGAAGTTCTATTCATCTGGAAAACCATCTCGTAAAAAAGATCTTGGAAAGATGATGATGTCTTATGGATATGTATATGTAGCACAAGTTGCTATGGGTGCAAACCAAGCTCAATACTTAAAAGCAGTAAAAGAAGCTGAGAGCTATCCAGGTCCATCACTTGTTATCGCTTATGCTCCATGTATTAACCATGGAATTAAAGGTGGAATGACTGTATCTCAAATGCAAGAGAAAAAAGCAGTTGAATCAGGATATTGGACACTTTACAGATTTGACCCAAGACTAGAAGCTCAAGGGAAGAATCCATTCCAATTAGATTCTAAAGAACCTAACTGGGATCTGTTCACACCATTCATCAACAGTGAAGTACGTTATACATCACTTAAAAAATCATTCCCAGAATCAGCAGAACTTCTTGATGCGAGAGCAGTTGAAGATGCTAAATGGAGACATAACGGATACAAAAGACTTGCAGAAGCTCAATATTAATTCTATATAGTCTAAAAAGGGTAACCAATTGGTTACCTTTTTTAAAGAAATAGAAAAGACGATACAAATATTATCGGAATAGATATTTCTAATTTTTATTCATCTCATCTCATTTCATTCGTATGTGGTATTGTACTATTTTTCAATCATATAAAAATATATTTAAATGTAGTATTCATTGAAATATGTTACAAAAATATGTTATAATATTATTACAATATAAATTATCAAAAGATAAATATCTTTTAGTAAAAAAAGTTTAGACTTTTTACTGCACTATAAATATAATTAACGGGAGTGTAATATGAAAAAAATCTTAATTCTAAATGGTTCAAATACTGGTACTACTATGTATTTTGCTACAAAAATTATTGAAGAAAATAGCAAAAAACATAGTGGGGAAGAATTTGATGTAAAAATTCTTGATTTAACAAATGAATTTAAAGGCAAATTAATGACTTCTGAAACTATCCTTTCTGGAGCATATTATTCTGACTCTGATACGTATATAAATATGCTATTAGAAACTGATATAATTGTAGTTGTATCTTCAATGACAAATTTTTCAATCAGCGATACAATGAAAGCATTCTTTAATAAAGTAGTTGTAAAAGGTAAAACATTTGAATATAGTCAAAATGGCCCATATGCAATGTTAGAAGACAAATTCAAAGAAAAGGAAGTAGTTATTTTGTTTACCTCTGGATCGGGCATAGAATTTCTTCCTCCGGCAGTTCAACATATTCCTCAAATGATTGCAGATACTATGAACTTTATTGGATTTTCAAAGATATCAATACACTGGGGAGATGGTACAAATATGCCTGATATGATGAGCAAATCGTTGGACCAGAAATATGATGCAATGAACGAAAAACTTTATTTTGATTTATAATTTAAAACAGTCATATAACAAAGGCTATATTCAATAAGAATATTGGTGGTAAATTAAGTATTCTGTCCCGTTCAAACATCAGTTTTGGCGGACAAAGTTCTCAATCCATTATTACACATATACTCAAGCATTATGAGATAGTATCAGGCTTGCTTTATCGTTCTAAAAAGTTTAATCTTATAGCGGTTTTCCAATTAGTTTGTACTGGTGTCATCCCGCGCGAAAGTCGCGGGATCCATTCATTCTATTCTAAAATGCAAGACTTTAGCAATTTCATGCAGAATGACTTATGAGTTCACGCATTTAAGCAAACTACTATAACCGATGGAAATTAAATGAACAAATAAATTACCACGCTACAAGCGGAAGGTTAGAATTTTTCAAAAAAAGTCCCCAGTATTTTAAAAATACTGGGGACTTTCTATTAGTAAATGAATTACATTGAAACTTTTATCTCATGTGTTCCTGGAACCAATTTAGTACCATTTTGAGAGAATTTCAGTGTAAATGAAACGGTAGAATTTTTAGGAAGTACTTTATTTATGGTGAAACTTTCATTGGAGTTCTTTGTCACTCCAGCCCAACCATTTAAGGTAGCTGCCCAACAATCTACAGTCATGCCTGCTGGCACACCGCTCACTGTAATAGGTGTAGCGTCGAGGTCAATATCTGCATCAGTATTGTTGGTTAGAGTAAAGGTACTCTCACCACTTAAATACCACTCATTTCCTGATATGACAACACTTTTAGTTTGTGAAATAGCAGGGATAGATGGTGCTGTTACAACAACTGGATATCCATTTACAGTTGCAATGGCTTTTCCATCGTAGGAATATGAAGCAGTGATAATGGATGTTCCTGCTTTTAAAGCAGTAACAATACCATTAGAATCAACAGCAGCAACAGTCGAATCTGAGCTTAAATATTGGATTGAACTTCCAACTGGATTAGCAGTAGCAAGTAGTTGAAGAGTTTTTCCAATTTCCATTGTATTTACTGCAGGACCTGAAAGGGTAATGGTTGGCACAATTACAGGTGTGGCAGTAACATTAACTGTATAAAGAGGTGATTTATATATGATGTTATTTACTTTATACTGTGCATATATGGTTGTGGTTCCCTTCGCAATACCTGTAACGATACCGTTAGCATCTACAGTTGCTATAGTAGGTTTAGAAGATTTGTATGCAAAACTTGCTCCAAGAGGATTTCTATTTGAAGTGACTTGAAGCGTTTTTCCTATCAGAAGTGTGTTATCACTTGGTCCTGAAAGTGTAATGACAGGGGTTACAAGCTTATCTGAAACGGTAATGGTAAGTGGTGTAGATTTATAGGTTTTACCGTTATATACATATGACGCTGTAATATTAGCACTGCCTTTAGCGATACCAGTGACTAACCCTGTTGCTGTTACTTTTACAATTGCTGTGTTTGAACTTGCATATTTTAAAGTTGTACCGATAGGGTCTTGAGTTGATGAGAGCTGGATATTTCCACCGATATCAACAGATTGGCTAGGAGACGAGAGTGTAATAGTTGGTACAATAGGTGCTTCAACCCCCACACTGTATCCTTCAGCTGTTGTATAACTCTTGCCATTATACTGATAAGTAGCGCTAATATGGGCAAAACCAGCAGAAATTCCTTTAACAACACCACTTGCATCTACAGTTGCCACCGTAGGGTTTGAACTAACAAATGTAAGGTTTGTACCGATTGGATTTTGTGTTGCAACAACTTTCAGTGTTGAACCGATAAAAAGTTTTGAATTTACAGGTCCTGAAAGGGTTAAGGTAGGCGCTAATGTTCCACCAATGCTGATATCACATCCAAGGGATTTATATACCTTACCATCATGAGAGAAGGATGCTGTAATTGTTGCAATACCTTTCTCTTTTGCAAGAACATTACCGTTAGCATCAACAGATGCTACTGTAGGATTTGAACTTGAAAATTGTACTGTAGAGTTTAAAGGATAAACTATGGCAAAAACCTTTCCTTGTTCTCCAACAGCAAGAGATGCTTTTGATGTTACAACAGAAACACCTGTCTGCATTGCTTTTCTTGAAAGGGTTTCATTAGTATATGTGCTAAATTTGATATTGAGTGTTGAAGTGACATTGTCAATGGCTGTATCTAATATATCAAAGATTTTTGCACGGCTATCACTATTTGACATGCTGAGAGTATTATTTAAAGCAATTTGATTTTGTGAAAGTGCGTTGTCAAATGCCACTTGGCAAACATCTTTCGGGATATAGTTAAAGTTGCCATTTGCGTCAACATAAGAGAGGCTAGCAAAAGCATTTTCAAATACACTTCTGAGTTGACCCATTGGGACTAGAAGCAGATTTGGATGCTCAGGATCTAAATTAACCTTTCCATAGAGTTGATCGCAATAAAATCTTACTTGCGTTACATAAAGTATTCCTTGACCGGTATCATAGTTGACTATTTTAGAACCAAGTCCAGGAGTATAGTTGATGGCTTTATCCATAAGGCTCATGAAACCATTGTTTGTAGGCCCTAAATTATAGGCAGAATTTAGGAGCATATCAAAGAAGCTATCATCCGTTGGAATGGTACCATTAGTAAAGTTTTGAATCATTTTACTGAAGTTTGCAGCATTTCCAGCAGCGTACCCTTGAATGCTATAGTCATAGTAGAGACGCTGAATATCATTATAGTGGAAATACGTTGTTGCCATTGGACCGAAATAGATGTCATCAATTGCTGGAGGGGTAACTTTTTTATCTTGAAGCATTTTATCTTGATCTTCAACACTGAAACCAAGTGCTTTTTGCATCGTAATATAGTTAATCATTCCAACACCATTTCCATCTTCTAACCTTTTTGCATAGTCATTAAGTTGGTATGGTCCACCTTGTCCAGCTCCCATGAGAGTTGGATAGTTTTGAGGTGGGTTGATGAAGCTTGAACCACTCTCATAAGCTTGTGTTTGAAGGTTCTCTTGAAGAAGCTGTCCTAAGATACTTCCATAAAGATAATCTTTTTGATATGTTATCTTATCGGCTTGAGGAGATTCATTCATAAGATGTCCAAGAAGCGCCCCCGCTACATAGTTTGACATAATAAGATTAGTAAAGTACTTGTCTGTTAAAAATATTGTATCGTTGGTAGGTTGTGGTCCAGTATAAGGAAAAGTGGCATGGAAGACAAGTTTTCCAGAGTTTTCAGATGTATAGTTGATATCTAAAGATGAAAGTGATGCTAAGTTAAAATCTTTAATTTGTGCGAATGTGCCATTATTAGAAATTCCATAACCGCTATAGGTAGCAACAGGAAGGTCTAAATGAACCGTAGGGGAATCTATTGAACCTACCTGTAGATAAAGTCCATTGAAATCTTTAGAAGATAGATTCAGCGTTCCCATACCACTGCCTAAATTTGAAATGTTCAATGTGATAGGCTTAACCTCATAGGCTTGATTCGCAACATATTTTATATTAATAGTGCTATTTGATGAAATTTGAACGGTTTGAGAATAACTCAGTACTTTAGAGCCATCAAATAGGGAAGTTGCTGTCAGTAAATAAGGTTGGCTCTCCTTTATTGGTACCGTAATGCTTTTGCCCCATTCAACATCTTGAGTAGTGATGATAATTCCAGCAGAATTTTTAAGGGTTACTCCTACGGTATTTGGAATTTGAATATGAGGATTTGAAGAAATAGGTTTTGCTGGGAGTGTAAAAGTCGCCTTTTTCATCGTAGGATCCTCAGAATAGTAGAGATTAATAGGTTTTGGTGTAGAACTATTTACTGAAATTGTTGAAGGTGTTGTAGAAGCAACAAGCCCAGAGTCAGTTGTAGCAGTAATGGTATACTCTCCATATGATAGCTTAGATAAAATTACAGGTGTAGAATAGTCTGTAATTTGAAGCAGCTTAGGAACGGAGAAAAAAGGACTTGAAACAGTGATGTCAACATGTTTTGGAGGTACTCCAACATTTTGAGGTTTAATGGAAATGGCAATTTCACCATCTGTTTTTACAGGTTGTCCCACTGTAGCAGTAATGGTTAGATTACCTTGATATGCATTTGGAACAGCTGTGGGGCTTGATGAGATTGAAACAGGAATTGTTAGCTCATCATTAGGTGCAAGTGTTGCATTAATTAAAAGCTCATTAAGTGATGGATGCGAATATTGGTCGGTGAGTAACCATTGTCCATTAATTTTAACGCCATCTAAATCTAATGCTGCAAAGATATCTTGTGGTACATTGAATTGGATACTTTGTTTTGAAAGATCTAGCGGTTCACCTGTTGTATTCTTAATGGTAAATGCTATTTTCCCTGAACTGGAATACCAGCTACCCCCTGAAAGGGAAAACACTTGAGTATCACTTAAGTTTACTCCAATTTGTTGAATAGTGCTGCTACCTGAAACAGTAGTCGCGTATAGGGGCACAGAGCTGCCTAAGGCTATTACAATGGCCGCTATGAGCGCACTTTTCGTTGTCTTATTCATATTTTCTCTCCTTTAAACATGGTAATTTCTCATAAATAATGGACTTCGAGGTGTTGTTTAATTAAATTAACATTTTTGTATATATTTTTTTTGAACGAAAATTTGCAAAAAAACTAGGAGGAACTCCTCCTAGTTTTGCTAATGCAAATTTAGAATGATACGGTTACTTCAGGACTACTTGGAGTTAAATCTCCATTTCCATTTTGTGCAAGGTTAAGAGTAAATGTTACTTTACCACCTTTTGGAAGTACTCCATTGATTGTGAAGCTTTCGTTAGAGTTTTTAGTTACTGAAGTCCAACCACCAATAGTTGCACTCCAACACTCTACGTTAACACCGGCAGGTACACCAGAAACACTCACAGGATGATCAGCAAGGTTGATGTCTGCATCTGTGGTATTTGTAAGGGTAAATGTTCCTGAACCGTTAATATACCAAGTTCCACCAGTTAGTGCAATGGTTTGTGTTTGTGAAAGTGTTTGAGTAGGTTTTTGTGTAACAACTACAGGATATCCTTGAGTAGTTGAGTAAGATTTTCCGTCATAGGTGTATGATGCAGTGATGATAGTATCTCCAGCAGAAAGTGCTGTAACAACACCAGAAGCATTAACAGATGCTACTGCAGGGTTTGAACTGGTGAATACCACATTTGCTCCCACAGGATTTTGAGTTGAAGCTACTTGTAGAGAACCACCAACTTCAAGAGAGTTAGCCGCAGGTCCAGAGATTGAAATGACAGGATTAATCACTGGAGCAGTCACTACATTTACGTTATACACAGGTGATTTGTAGATAACATTATTTACTTTGTATTGTGCATAAATGGTAGCTGTTCCTTTAGCAATACCCGTAACAACACCAGAAGCATTAACTGTTGCTATAGTTGGTTTAGATGATTTGTAAGCAAAACTTGCTCCAAGAGGATTTCTATTTGAAGTGACTTGAAGTGTTTTACCAATTACAACAGAGTTGTCTGCTGGTCCAGTTAATGTAATAACAGGCGTAACAAGCTTATCTGTTACTGTGATGGCAATTGGTGATGATTTAATGGTTTTTCCATTGTAAACATATGATGCTGTAATATTTGCACTACCAGCCGCAACCCCTGTAACAAGTCCTGCTGCAGTTACTTTAGCCACTGCAATATTTGAGCTTGCATATTTTAATGTAGCACCGATAGGGTCTTGAGTAGAGGATACTTGAATATTTCCACCAATATCTACAGAAGTTGCAGAGGCAGAAATGGTAATTTTAGGAACAACAGATGCAGCAACTGTTACACTGTATCCTGAAGAAGAATATGTTTTACCATTATATTGGTATGTTGCAGAAATTGTTGCGGTTCCATTAGCCACAGCGGTAACGATACCAGAAGCATCAACAGTTGCTACAGCAGGGTTTGAACTTACAAATGTTAAGTTACTTCCTACAGGACTTTGTGCTGCTGTTACTTGAAGTTTACCTCCAACTGGAAGGCTTCCACTTACTGGACCAGAAATGCTAATGACTGGATTTACCGCAGCGGTTACATTCATTACAAATCCAGATGATGAGTAAGATTTTCCTTCATATTGATATGTTGCTGATATTGTAGTAGTTCCTGCAGCAATGGCTGTTACCACTCCTGAAGAGCTTACAGATGCCACTGAAGGGCTTGAACTTGTAAATACTAAGTTTGTTCCGATAGGGTTTTGAGTAGCCACGAGTTGGGTAGTAGCTCCAACAGTTAAGTTACTCACTGCACCTGCAATTGAAATGGTAGGATTTGTAGTTTGTGCAGCTCCTGCTGGAACAGGTTTAGGAGGTGCTGGAATATCTGCGTTTACGGTTGAGAACCCTTTATAAAGGTTAGCTGTTACGGATTGTGTGATAAAGTCAGCATCAGTTTTTGGTAAGTCACCATCGATTTCCCAAATCATGAACCCTGCAAAATTTTGTTGTCTTGCCCAAGCTCCTTTGTAGTAAGCAGAAGCAGCATCATCAAAAGTAATGAAGAACCCTTTTGACTTTGAATATGCCCAAGCTGTTTTTTCAGCATATCCTGGTTTAGTAGGATCTGAAATATTAGAAGGTACTAGAACTAAGTCAGAAGGAAGTAAATTATCTCCAGACCATCTAGTCCACTCATATTTACCTGGTTTAATTAAGTTTTTGTAGTCATAACTTCCACCAAGAAGCTTAGCATTACCTAGAGGTTGCTCGCTAGCAGGAGCCATTTTTAAGTGAAGTCCTTTGTTTGCATCCGTTACAGGTACACCTGCTTTTTCAAGTCTTCCATAAACAGGAACACCCATGACAATTTTACCTGCTGGAATACCTGCAGCTTGCATAGCAGCAATACTGTCAACCATGTTATAACGAGAATTTAACTCACTTGAATAGGTATATGAGTTACTTACAAGACCGTTAAATCCAGTAACATTATCTTGCCCAGCAGTTTGACCTGCAGCAGGGGCATCCCATTGACCATGATAGTCATACATCATAGCATTAATGTAGTCACAGTTTGCTGCAATGGTTTCCCAATTTCCACCTGCTTTAGAGAAATCAGAAATTTTATCTACTCCAACTGGCATATCAATGGATAGATAATATCTCTCACCTGTTTTTGCTGAGAGGGCATTCAGTTGTTGTCTAACTGCAACCACTAGGTTTGTGTAACCGATGGCTCTGTCTTTTGTAAGAACCATATAAGTGTTTGGATCAGTGGTTGCCATTGTATCATCTTTTCCTTTTGCTAGAGCAAACCACTCATAATCAAGATCGACCCCGTTAAATCCAACTTCGTACATTGAAAGCGCAAGATTTTTAGCGAGCTTTTGAATTGGACCATCTGGAAGATTTTGTCCTTTATCAGCATCTAAAATAGCAGCAATCTCTGCAGATGGTTGTTTGTATGAAGAACCCCATCCCCCAACGCTTAAATATAGGTTCATTGCAGAGTTTTGATCTCTTAAAATTTGGAAAGCTGGATAGTTCATCATATCCATATCAGGATCAGAAAAAGAGATAGAACTATCAGGATTTACTGATGCTAATTGATAATTTACAGTATTAATTTCAGGGAATGGCATATCTTTAGCATACATTTGTCCAGGAGCTTCATATCTCCAGTTTGCCCAGTTAGTGAAAAAAGCACTTCTAACATGAGTAGGATCAGGATCCGGTGTGGTTACCTTTCCTTTGATATCCACTGCTTGAGTTGAACCATCAGCAAATGTTACCATTACATCGTCTGGAAGACTGTTATAAACAGGTGTACCATCTTTAGATTGATTTGATTGTACCATTGGGATTTGATTAAGTGTTAAAGTTCCACCAGCTGGAATAACTTTAGGAGTAGCAAAAGTGATGGTATAGATGAATTTTACACCTGTATTATCTAATACTTTTGTACTTGTAGCCCCTGTGAAATCTCCCCATGAAGGTACTTGAATATCCCCATTACTTGTTTTGAATTGAATAGATTTGATACTTTGTTGACTTCCACTTGTGTTAGTGATGATGAAATTAGAACTTCCTCCATAGTAGCGTGGACCACTAAATTCTGTTCCATTACCAGTTAAGTTAACGTAACTAAGCTTTGAAGGTGTATACGTTGCAGAAAAAGTAAGGCTAGATAAGACTAATGCACCAAGAGCAATTGTGGCAACTTTTAAAGTTGACCCTTTACGTTGTTTTTCACTCATTTTTGTTCTCCTTTTAAAAATTTGATTAAAGCCAAATTGAAAATTCCCCAATTTATTTCGGCTTTGATATCGATAGTTTAACGTTTAAAAATTAGTTAGTCAATAGGTATTATTATTAAATTTATTATACAAAGTGTTTGAAGCGTGTATTTTCAATGAAAAAAATGTGTTTTTTATTTTAAAATATGGTAATTGGTTGCACATAGATATTAAGTTCATTTTAATTTTCAAAAGAAATAAAAACATAAAATACCTTTGAAAACATTGAGTTAGAGAGGATAATATAAATTATATGTTGACGTATGCAAGGAATGCCTCTATAATTTGATATATCATAATTTAAATCACACTTATAAATAAATCACAGTTTGGTTAAACGTTAAACTGTTTAGTTTATTAATGACGTATGATTTAAGTTGAGCACAAAGGGGGATATGATGAATAAAAAAGCCTTTCTATTATCAATGCCGATAATTGCATTTGGTGCATATGCTTATAATGTAGATTATAGCTATGTGGGAGGAAACAACTGGAATGGAACAGTTACAATTGTTGCAAAAGAGACAATTGATCTTACAAAAAATCCATTGAAGTTAACATTTTCGCAAGGAGGAGCAACATCTTTTTGGGCAGATGGGTCTACACAGACACCTATCAATACAACAACATCAGCAACACAAAGTGGGGATGTGGTTACATTGAACTTTGGAACAAATTGGACAACAGGTCAAGACTATGTACTGCAACCGGGACAAAGTATTACGCTTGCTTTTAGCTGGACAGAAAGTAGTGGTCAAAATCCAAGTTATCAAATTACCAATGTATCGGTAGGCGATGTTGCACCTGTTCAGGAGCAGGGAACAGTGAATTTTAGTCAAGCTCCAGGGGCAACAGTTCCAAGTGGAACAAAATTGAATTTTAAAAACAGTTCAACAGGCAGTGTCGTGAGTGTTGACTATGTATCACTAGGAAGTACAAAATTAAATTATGGAACATACGCTGTTTCAGCAAGTGGTGTTGCAGTTACACCAAGTAACATTTCAGTATCTGCAACACCTCAAAATATTACAGTAGGGACAACACCTGTTGTTCAACAAGGTACAGTAAAGATGCAGGCTGCATCAGGGGCTGTAATTCCAACAGGAACACAAGTGAGTTTTACTAATACAACGACGGGAAAAGTCACAACTGTAAGTTATGCAGCGAATGCTTCCATTACACTTGATTATGGAAGTTATACGGTAGCATCTGGAAGTTTAGTTGTTGCACCAAGCAATATTTCAGTATCTGCTACAGCTCAAACCGTTACTTTGGGAAAAGCAGTGGCAGTTAAACAAGGTACAGTAAAACTTAAAGCGGCTACAAATGTCCTGCTACCAGCTGATACTGTTTTAACATTTGTGAATACTGCAAATGGAAGTGTAACCAATGCAAATTATGTATCGCTTGCTTCAGTAAAACTTCCATATGGAGCGTATACCATTACTGGAAACTCTACGCAGGGAGCTATCCCACTAACAACGCAAACGGTTAATGTGGGTGCAACGGTTCAAAATATCATTGTGGGCGTTGCTAATACACTAGGTAGTGTGAAATTTAAAACTGCGACTGGTGTAACACTTCCAAGTGATACTCAGGTGAGTTTTACAAATCCTGTAGGGGGAAGTAAAACTGTTGCGTATGTTGCAGGGGGAAGTGTAAAGCTTCCAAAGGACACGTATAGTGTAGTGGCATTCTCAAGCAGTGGAGCGATTGCTGTAGTTCCTGGAACCGTTACTGTGGGTACAACGGTTCAAACTTTAACAGTGGGAAGTACACATGTTGTTTCCCAAGGCAGTGTGCAAGTAGGTCAAACGGCGAATACACAAGCGCTACCAAATGATGTAACGGTTACTTTTACCAACGATGTAAATGGAAAAGTAGTCTCTTTTCCTTATACGAGTGGAATGGTACAAAAACTTGATTATGGAACGTATAGTATCACTGCAACCTCTGCAACACAAGGAAATATTGCGATTTCCTCTTCAAGTGTAGTCATTTCATCATTGTCTCAATCAGTATCCATTGGAAATCCTGTTGAGGCGCAAAAGGCTTCTGTGTTTATTACAGTTGAAGGGTTACCTTTAGGACAAAGTACAACACTTTCTTTAGTGGGAAGCAATGGCAGTGTGATACCTAATGTGCAAAACGGATTGAATAAAGAGGCGTACAAAATCCTTCCAGGTGAGTATACGTTAACAGCAACGCCAGTGATGGATGCAAACTCTGAATATACAGCCTCTTCTCAAACAGTTCAAATTTCAGCAGGTAATAACAGTTTTGTGGTAGCTTTTGCAAAGCAAAGTGCTACAGCTGGGGTTCCATTTAGCTATTCGTATATGGGCGGAAATTTGTGGACGGGTAATCTTAGAATTACAGCAAATCAAGATATTAATCTTACAAAAAATCCAATTAAGTTAACGCTTTCTCAAGGAGCAGCAAGTTCTGCATGGTGGGATTCAAGTGTAACGAATCCTGTGAGTGCAGGAATTTCATCTTCTTTAAATGGTAAAGTTTTAACGATTTCGTTTGGAACAAAATGGTCAGATGGTAAAGATGCCATTCTTGAAAGTGGAAAAACCATTTCCCTCAATTTTGGATGGAGTGGCAGTGTAGATGGAAGCAGCAGTCCTAATTACAAAGTCACAGATGTAACGGTTGGTGAGTTCGCAATACCGAGAGGTACACTCCAATTTGATACGGCTCAGTCAAGTGAAACGATACCGGCTGACACACAAATTCAAGTTACAGGTGGCGGACAAGTATACAATTTCAACTATCAAAGTGGCATGAAGCAGATTTTAAATTATGGAAACTATTCTATCACGGCAAGTTCTGGGTATGGCGGGATATATACCATTACGCCTAGTAATATCAATTTAATAGATGGAAGTGTTAAGCCAATCACAATCAAATATCAAAAGCCAATTATGGGAAGTGTTAAGGTGAATGTTGTTGGACTTCCAACAAATGCTAAAACAACTCTAGTATTTGGAAAATCTTCTAGCACAACGTTTGCAGATGTTGCCAATGGTACCAACACGGTTCCTTACTCGATTCCAGTAGGAGCAACAACACTTTCTGCAACGTCAGTCCTTGATGGTGGGTATATCTATACGTTAAAAGAACAGAACGTAACCATCGAGCAAGGAAATAACACACTAAATCTCTATTTTGATAAAGCGGTAAAACCTGATGGTCTTGTAAAAGGGTGGCCTTCATATATCGCTCAAGTAGGTGTAACCAATATGGCAGGAACAGCACAGTTTGCTGGGGCTCAAGTAGATGGCGTATTCAAGTATGATGGAGATGGAGGAAATGGAGATCCAGGTAGAATCATGGCTCCTCTAGTTCCAATTAAAACCTCTAAGCTCGCAAACGATCTCTCTACACCTGAAAAAAAAGTAATACCAGTATTGGTTGTTTATACTGCTCAGATGAGTGGTGGTGTAGCATATACGGATTTTAACAACAGTGACTATGTGCTTACAAAGCATTTTATCAATTTAATGTTGACCTCTCAAGTATTACAAGAAAATGGAGCAGGAAGTATCGTACTAAATGCAGATTTATTAGGGATGATACAACAAAATCCTCCTGTACTCGCACACCTTCTTTCAATGAATATTCAAAACAGAGAGGCAATGAATATGGCGTATTACTTTATTAGTATGCCGAGAACTTACACGCTTTCAACGGGGCAAAATTTCACAGGAACCCCGCTTCAACTTTACAACTATATGATTAAAAATATGGGATTAGATTACTATACTGCAGAAGTTCAGTGGCAATCTCTTACCAATGCAACATTTGATGATATCGTTAAAAATAAAGCGACAATTGCAGTAACAAAAGGGGCGAATGTTCCAGAATTTGCAGATACAATCCAAGGGTGGGTTCAGGCAAACAACTGGATTATTAAGAATTTTGCACCATCAATTTCATTTGGTTGGGTTGAAAATATGTGGGCATCAGGAAGCGCTTGGTGGATACATGATAATTTAACACCTCAACAAATTGATGAGCAACAAGCCAAAACAAATACAAAGATTTTTGAAACGCTTGGGGTATATAACGGGGCATATAGACCAGACTATTTAGCAGTTGACCGTTATGAGATGGATGACTCAGCATGTTATGGTTCAGGATTTTTACTCAATCAAAAAGATTTAACCAATTATTTCACTTGGCTTGAGTATTTAAGCAAAAATAATGACAATGTTCCAATTATGCTTTTCCAATATCCTGGAAGTCATGTGGGCGCTGATCAAACAACTTGGTCAACCACAGCACAGTATGTATTTGGATTTAACAAAGAACAATTTGTTTTCCCTTCAGGCGTTGGAAATCAGACATTGAATACAACAGCGTATAAAGTACCAGTAGGGACAACACTAAATCAATATGTTAGTGATATGGATGGAAAGCCTCACTGGGATGTTTTAAAGAAAGCAAATGTATTCTCAATCCTTTGGGGTGGTGGAAGTACGACATCTGTCGGAACAGTACCAAGAAGTGATGGAGGATGGCTTTCAAACAACATCAATCAATTTTATAAAGATCCTGTATATCTAGATCAAAAGTAATTTTGTAGAAGCCTCATTCGAGGCTTCTACATTTTAAAAGGAGAAAATATGAAAAAAAGAATAGCGGTAGCAGCACTTATTTTTGCTGCAGTGACATTTTTATCTGTAGCAGATACGATTTCGGTTGACCCGATGAACATAAAAACGACTGTATCAGCAGGTGCAGTAGTAGATAATCAAGTGATACCTATGAGTGGAAGCGAATGGTATATTAGTGGTTCGAAAGAATTCTCTATAACCAATAATTCTGGAGTGCCCATTAACTTAGCAAATGGAAATATTAGACTCTCACTACCAGATAATTTTAGTGGTGAAGTGAATATCTGGAGTGCTTACATCAATAAAGGGTGGGTACAAATCAATAAGGTAAAGGCAAACCAGTTCTCAATTGATCAAATTTTAGAACCGGGACAAACACTCTCATTTGAACTGAAGTTAGCTCTTGGTGGGGGAAATCTTACCCCAGCTAACTGGAGTGTGAGTTGTATATTAAATGGTAAAGCAGTGCCATCAGATGGGGCAGTGTCTATCTCAGCCGTTTCTCAATTGAAGGCCCCGGTTCCAGGAAAAATCCATGTAACCCTAACAGGGGCTCAGTTAGTTGAACCTATTACAGTAGCTTGGTCTAATTTGAGCTCTCCACTTGAGATAAAAAATATCCCTCATGGAAGCTACACACTAACAGCATCTATTGATGATCCACTTTATACAACAACCGTTTCTCCAAGCAGTGTGGATGTGAGCAGTGCGACCTCAACTCCTATGACAATTTTTTATAAAAAAGCTGCTGATCCTACAAGAAAAAATCTCATCATTAAAATGCCGGCAAAACCTATCTCTCCACAAGCAAAAGTGGCCATTCCAACAGGAGTTGTATTTACAGTGAAAAATGCAGCTGGAGAGAGTGTGAGTTCTCAATTGATCAATTGGGGAAAATCCTTTACAATTCAAGCTCTTCCTGTAAATCAAGTATATACGGTGTCAGCCACGTCATTCTTTGATGGTAAAATGGTAGAGGTGTTTAGCCAAACGTTAAAATTAACGGCAAATACGACGGTTAATGTCGCGTTTCAAGGCGATTCTAATACAGTAGTTAAACAGGTGAATTTTTTAGTATCTAACTTAGGTACAGCATCAGCCACAGCAAGCATTAATACATCGAGTTTTGGGGGATTGAACATTGGGCTAAAATCACTGAAAAATGGCTCTAATTTAGTGACGTTACCTGTTGCTATTTACGCAGGAAGTGGTCTTGCCTCAACTGCAGCTTCAGCAAAAATTAGCAGCTTTGATGTAAGCACCTTATCGTCTGTTCCAGTCAATTTTGTATTAGGGGATTATGGACAAATTATATACCATACATCATTTCCTTATACATCTTCACAAACGACAGCAGAGTCACTTCCTTTAACTTCGAACTATACGGATCTTTTCATGTCTAATTTTATTGCAGGGGTTTTATTAGGTACAATGGTGCATGAGAATCCAACCTATGCCAATATACATTTTAATAAAGATTATTTGTATGGCTCACTCTTAGCTCAGCTACTTCAAGAAAATATCAATACAAGTGCCTATGTAAAAACATCTAATTTCATCAATCCAGATGCAGGAACGAGAAATTTACTTCTTTCTGTTGGCCAAGGTGGACCTTATCAATTGAATGATTATTCAAAGCGTCTTGAAAATAGTAGTGGAAGCGGTATGATCAACTATGTAGCGGCTCAAAAATCACTAGGTTACTCGATTGCGGCTCAAGATAGTGGACTTCAAAATTCTCGTATCAATCCAGATTCGTTAGATGATAAGTATTTTGGACCACTTGCAGCAGCATATTTTCATTACAATGATTTAGTGAGAATGGAGAGAAATAATGCTATTTCATCTGGGCCTCAAGCAACAACATGGGGACCGATGATGTCGAATTTCTCAAGTAAAATGACAGATTCTAATAGTTTCTTTGAGATGGTTTTAAATGCATGTTATAATGCGGGTCCATGGAGTACGATTATGACACGCTACGCACAACTTGCTGCAAATTATGATAA
>Ga0247844_1003538_pt1 | contig 22670 bp, 25 predicted proteins | sample LaCtaG_FD_192421 | JGI IMG/M metagenome (GOLD analysis project Ga0247844, IMG submission 192421) | Freshwater microbial communities from meromictic Lake La Cruz, Castile-La Mancha, Spain - LaCruzMarch201714.5m_1 | ecosystem: Environmental > Aquatic > Freshwater > Lake | place: Spain: Castile-La... | reverse complement strand
GTAAGCTGAATGGAAATGCAGGCGAAAGCCGCGTTAATAGAACTAATTTTAAGCCCTCTTTGCTAACAGCTTGTTCAAGCGATTGCAATTTAGGCACTGCTGCTAAACGGCGGCGGGCCCAATCCCTAAGCCAATGGCGACCAAGCAAAAATGCCATTTCCGCACCAAGGCAAGCACCGATAAACACCACCAAACTGCCCCACCATGGGCCATAAAGAGCACCCGCCAACATCGATGCCCACACCCCAGGCAACAGGAGCGTTACCCACACCGCGTAAAGGGGAATAAATAAAAATGCTCCTTGCGTAGATTGCAAAGTTGGTAAAACCTCGCTTAACCAGTAACTTAGATCAGGCATGGTTAACAATTTAGAAGTTTTCTAATAGTAATTGTTTATCCCAAATCCCCTAAACGCTTGCGCGCCAGATCAGCCTGGGCTTCTGCCTCCCTTAAGTTTGCGCGGCATTCAAACACCACCTCAGCTGGTGCCTTATCAGCAAAATTTGGATTCGCAAGGCGGCTGGCTAAACCGGCGATATCTTTTTCTGCTTTTGCTAAATCTTTCTCCAAGCGGCTGCGCAAAGCATCAAGATCTTGCTCTGGCAATTGCAACTGCACCTGAGATGTACCACTAATACCCATTAACGAACGAGGCATTTCAGGCATTTCAGTGCTGATTTCTACCAATTCTGCTTTTATTAATACAGCTAAATCTGGTATTGCTAATTTAAGCACTTTTAGCAACTCAGGCCGGGCGCTAGTTATTACTAGCCTTGATACTTTTTGCGCTGGTTTCATTCCACCTGTGGCCCTTAGGTTGCGAGCAACTCTTACTAATTCGATCATTTCAGCAAAATTATCTTCCAATTCAAGATCTATCGCCTGCAGATCAAGCGCTGGCCATGGCTCCAAAGCCAGTAGTTTTTGCTCTGGAAATCCAGTTAATCCATGCCACAATTCCTCTGTGAGATGGGGCATTAATGGATGCAACATAACAAATAATTCAGTTAATACCTTTGCCAACACTTGGCGGGCAGTGCGCTGCTGGGCTGGATCTTGTAGGCGGCGTTTTAGTAATTCAATACTCCAATCACATACCTCGTTCCAAGCAAATTCATAGAGCACCTTTGCTGCTTCCCCAAGCCCATAGGTTTCATACTTTTCAGCGCTTTCCTTGTTTACCCGAGCTAAGCGTGAAAGGATCCAACGATCAGCCTGTTGCAACATTTCCGGATCGGGATTGCCAAGGCTTTGCGGCGTTTCAGCATCCAGATTCATCAGCGCAAATCGGGTGGCGTTCCACAGCTTGTTTGCAAAATTACGCGCTGCTTCTACGGTGGCTGAGCTATCGGTTTTGCGGTTGTAATCAAGCCGAATATCTTGGCCGGCACCCGCCACCTCTCGCACCAAAGCAAAACGCACCGCATCGGCGCCATAGCGCTCAATCAGTAGCAATGGATCGATGCCATTTCCAGCTGATTTACTCATCTTGCGGTTTTGTTCATCCCGCACTAGGCCGTGGATATAAACATCTTTAAAAGGCATTTGGCCGGTAAATGCACCGGCCAGCATCGTCATCCTTGCCACCCAGAAAAAGATGATGTCGAATCCGGTTACAAGCAAGCTGGTGGGATACCAACGCTTGAGATCAGCGGCCGCACTATCGGGCCAGCCCAGAGTAGAAAAAGGCCATAAACCACTAGAAAACCAAGTATCCAGCACATCTGGATCCTGCTCAAGGGCTACACCAACTCCAAATTGAAGCTCTGCTTTTTGCAAAGCTTCCGCATGATCGCTGGCCACCACATATGGGGTATTACTTGTTATTTCTCCTGCGGTTTCACTAATAACAAACCAAGCGGGAATGCGATGCCCCCACCACAACTGGCGGCTGATACACCAATCGCGGATATTAGTTAACCAATCCAGATAAACCTTGCTCCAACGCTCTGGCACAAATCGGGGTTCAACTTTTTCAAATGCTTCACGGCAATTAGCCGCTAAAGGTTCGGTGCGAATAAACCACTGGGTGGAAAGCAGCGGCTCCACCGGCACCTTGCCCCGATCTGAATAGGGAACGTTGTGCACATACGGCTCGGTTTTCACCAAAAAGCCCAGTGCCTCCATCTCTGCTACCACCGCCTTTCGGGCGACAAAGCGATCTAAGCCTGCAAATTCAGCGGCGGCCTCATTCATGGTGCCGTCTTTTGCAATCACCGTGATCAATGGCAGGCCGTGGCGTTTTCCGATAGCAAAATCGTTGGGGTCGTGGGCGGGGGTTACCTTCACGCAACCGGTACCAAACGCCGGATCTACATGTTCATCAGCAACGATTGGGATTTCCCGGCCCACCAAGGGGAGTGTGAGGGTTTTACCAACTAGGGCGGCATAACGGGAATCATTGGGATTCACCGCCACACCCGTATCACCCAAGAGCGTTTCAGGCCGGGTGGTGGCCACCTCGAGGAAACCACTACCACTGCTTAATGGATAACGGAAATGCCATAGGAAGCCATCTACCTCTTTCATTTCCACCTCCAGATCGCTTACCGCAGAACCGGAAGCTGGGCACCAATTCACCAGGTATTCGCCGCGATAAATCAAGCCCTGATCATGCAAACGAATGAAGGCCTCCACCACCGCCGCGCTGCAACCGGCATCCAGGGTGAAGCGTTGCCGCTGCCAATCCACTGAATAGCCAAGCCTGCGCAATTGAGAAACGATCGTGCCGCCACTTTCTGCTTTCCAGGCCCAAGCCCGCTCCAAAAATGCTTCACGGCCAATCAGCTCTTTACTTAGGCCCTCTGCCTTTAATTGCTTTTCAAGGATTGTTTGTACTGCGATCGAAGCGTGGTCTGTGCCTGGCAGGCAGAGCACATTTTTACCGCGCAAGCGTTGAAATCGAACGATCGTATCTATTAGGGCCGTATTAAAGGCATGGCCCATATGCAGGCTACCGGTCACATTTGGTGGAGGGATCACCAAAGCGAATGGTTCACCTGCTGCATTGGGATCAGCATGAAAGGCCCCTTGGGTCTCCCAGGCGCGTTGCCAACGGGTTTCTGTGCCTAAAGGGTCGTAAGTTTTAGCAAGGGCCTCGGGCACAAAGGTTCATCGGCTTTAGGCCATGCTCTCAAAACGCCAAACCAAGTAACAATCCGATAACGCTTTAACCAATCCTTAAGCTCAGTTATTCAAAAAAGTTAGAGCCGCTTTTTCACCGCTGGACTACACACCCCAGCTAGCGCAGCTGCAGCAGCGCCACAGCGTGATCCTCAAGCAACTATCGGGCCAAACGGTGGTGTTATGCCTTGGTGATTTACACCAATTGCTAAGCCACAGTTTTAATGCTGGCGAACTCGTTTTACTTAAAGGGCTTTGCAGCGCTGAAAACGAGGCATTTGCTTTAGTGCAACGCCATCAGCCGCAACTGCTGATCTGCCACGACCAGTTGCTGCCAGGCAACGGCATCCAGCTAATCGAGCGCTGCAAAGCTATCCAACCAAAATTAAAAACTCTGCTGCTGGTAAGCAAACCAGCCAGTTTCGAGCTGCAGTTGGCATTAAAAGCAGGGGTAGATGCAATTTGCAAAGCAGATCGCATTGGCCAAGGCACCATGGCGCAAGCACTTAAAAGCATCGCAATCGGCGGCCACTACATCGATCAAGGCCTTCTCAATAGCAATGCTGCGGCCACTAAAAAGCTTTCGCCCAGGCAGCAGGAGGTGTTGCAGGAACTTTGCCTAGGTGCCAGCACAAAGCAGGTGGCAAAGCGATTAGGGATAACTGAAAACACCGCCAAGGGCTACGAAAAGCAGCTTTACGAAAAACTGGATGTGAGCGGACGCATGCAGGCGGTGATGGAAGGCCTGCGATTGGGCCTTTTGCAGGCAAACTAGATAAGCCGAGCTCTGCAACCATGGCCCTTGATCTAAACGATCCAGATCTAGAGTTTTCCGATTTGGTATATGCGTACCAAAGCTGGGTATTAGCTGTACTCAACGATGAAAAACTAAACCCCGAAGGGGAAAAGCTCAACAACGAAGAAATCGCAGAGGATGCAATGAATGCCTTGCGTTTCTTGCCATCAGAAGTAACTACCGCAGTGGAAACCACCTTGGCTCGCGCCTACGAGGTTGATGCAGAAGAACTCGCCGATTTTCTGTTCCCTGAGGATTGAGGGGAGTGTGTAATGCCCGGTGTCGGTTTCGAACCAACGACATCCTGCTTGTAAGGCAGGCGCTCTACCGCTGAGCTAACCGGGCGGTGTTCCTATTGTGCCAAACCGTGGAACCCGCAACTTGGCTACAGGCCGCCGCCACGATCAATTCACAAATTATCTAGCCCTGCCCTACGGCTTTATCTGCTGGTTTTGGCTTGGCTGGAGTGGTTTTTTGGTGGGATCGATCGCTTTTTGGTTTGGCGGCCTCTGGTTATCACCAGATCTTGATACCAATTCCCGGCCCAGCCGCCGCTGGGGGCCGTTGGCATTTCTATGGATGCCATATAGGAAATTGGTACGGCATAGGGGCTGGCTATCGCATACACCAATTCTTGGTAGTGCCTGCAGGCTTTGCTATTTAGCGATCCTGTTACTGCTCGCTGCCGCAGTTTTACAGCCAATCGGCTGCCCAAGCCCAATCGCTTTACTCAGCTGCTGCCAGCAGTTATGGCAACAGCAAAAACCGCTAGTAATAATTGCCATAAGCGCTACTGAAGCAAGTGCCTGGCTGCATTTGATCCAAGATGGCGATCCAATGCCGCTCTGATTTCAGTAATCGTGGAAGCTTTTAACAAATTGATCGCTGTAGTAGCCAAGTTGCGGGATCCAGAAAGTGGTTGCCCCTGGGATCTCAAGCAAACCCACAGCTCCCTCATCCCTTATGTGCTGGAAGAAGCCCATGAGCTGGTAGATGCAATTCGCTACAGCAGCGATCAGCACCTTGCAGAAGAACTCGGGGATTTGCTTTTGCAAGTGGTGCTCCATGCCCAAATCGCTAAAGAACGCGATGCCTTTGATCTTGAGCAAGTGATAAATAGCATCAGCGCCAAGCTGGTGCGCCGCCATCCCCATGTATTTAATCCAGAAGTGCCGGCCCTTAGTTGGGAAGAAATCAAAGCAGAAGAGCGGAAGGCCCGCGGCGAAACCAAGGTAGGTTTAGCTGCTGAACTGCAACGCAAAATACGCAGCCAACCCGCAATGGCTGCGGCAATGCTGATTTCCAAAAAAGCAGCCGCGGCCGGTTTTGAATGGCCTGATCTCGATGGCGTATGGGCAAAAGTAGAAGAGGAGCTCCAGGAATTAAAAGAAGCGCTGGGCAGCGGCAATAAAAAACATTCCCAAGAAGAATTAGGTGATTTGTTATTTACCTTGGTAAATCTTGGCCGCTGGTGTGAATTAAATCCAGAGGAAGCTTTAGATGGCACTAATCAACGCTTTCTAGATCGTTTCGCCCGCGTGGAAGCTGCCCTAGGTGGTGAACTTAAGGAACGCAGCAGCGCTGAATTAGAGAAGCAATGGCAACAGGCAAAGGCTGAAATCAAAGCTCTTAATCCTCCGGTGTAGCCCCACTGCGCCGATGGCCCTTGATGCTGCTGCGTTGCTTTTTTGCTTGCAAGCGCCGCTCCACCGAACCGCGGCTGGGGCGAGTGGCACGCCTTGGTGGCGGAGGTGCTGCAATCGCAGCGCGCAATAGCTGCGCCAAACGAACCAGAGCTGCCTCCCGATTACGCAACTGGGAGCGATATTCCGCAGCGGTTATCACCACTACCCCGTCTACCAAACCAGCTGCCAGGCGTTGCAATGCCCGAGTTTTTAAAAGTATTGGTAGGGCTTCACTACGAGCAAGATCAAACAACAACTCCACCCGCGAATCGGTTTTATTTACGTTTTGTCCGCCAGGGCCGGAAGCACGGGAAAATCTCCAGCTCAATTCAGCGCTTGGAATCACAAGCTGCTGGTTCAGCCGCAGTTGATCAAACTCCATGCCGGCATCGCTTAATGTGAATATGAGCTCAATTAATTATGCATGTTTAGCTTTTTTATTCCACTTATTTTTGCAATGGCCATAGGTGCCGAATCGATACCTACGGTAAAACAAACCCAATTTCTTGCAGCTGCGCAAGAGTTGCGCAATTCAAGATATTGCGAAATAATCCCCATCTTCCGCACTGGTACAAATTTTGAAATTCCAGTATTTAATACCGCAGGTTTAAATAATTGCCCAATCGGTTTATGGTCGCGCCAAAATGCAAAATCAATCGCCGCTAGTTTTGGCGCTTTTATGGTGAAACTGAATGGACCGCGTTATTGGATGATGGATGCGATAAAGGCGGCGGGCGTTACAAAATCTGGCAGGGTGGTTGAATTTAATGGCTTGCAATTGCGAGAACGCGCTTCCATAAAAGTAAGCCTGGCTAATATATTAAATATCCAGCGACCATATCAAGTAAATTCAGTCGATCGCAGCACCACATTCAGCTATCTGAAAGGCAGGAAGGTATATGAATTAACCTCAGCTTCTGGCGAAATATTTCGCATGCAAAGCTACTCCCAAATTGTAGATCAGGATTTAAAAATTGAAGATTTAGATCGCCTTGGTGAACGCCTAAGTTTACCCAAAGGTTGGTCTTATAAAATGCGAGTGCTTGATAAAGATTCCCTGCTAAAGGCAGATGGTGTTGCCTATGTATTACAGGATGATCTGCAAAATTCATACCAAAAGCAAACTAACCTGCCCTGAATTGATATCAAAATAAGCCGGTTGAATTTTTAACTTCCCGCTCGCTTGCGCCCGCTGCAACAATTCACTGCGTTTCGGTAGCTGAGCTGCCGCATAACAAGCATTTACTTTAATTGCTTCTGTGAGATTATTACCGGCAACAAAAGAAGCGCGAATTGGAGTAACTAAATCCTCTAGTAATGGCGTAAGTGTTGCCTCAGCCATTGCAGCTGTAACAGCGCCGCAGCCGCTATGGCCAAGCACCACGATCAAAGGCACCTCCAGATTTGCTACCGCATATTCCAAAGAGGCCACCCCTTCGTTAAAAGCGGTATTGCCGGCGCTGCGCACCCCAAATAATTCGCCATCACCTGTATTAAATAACCACTCCAGGGGCACCCTCGAATCAGCGCAGGTAAGCACAGCACTCCATGGTCTTTGCCCTTGCGCTAAGGCTTTTGGATCGATTTCACAACCGCTCTCCCCATAGGCAAGCTGCAGGGCCTGCATACGTAATTCTGGGCTTGCCGCATCCCCCGCTGCGGCCCATGCCGCCATAAAGCGCTGATTGCCAGCCATTAGGGCTTCCAATGGCTGCAACCTTGGTTTGCATTGCTCCAATTGAGCGCGCAAATCCAAATCAATCGCACTAGCTCCAGCCAGCCCTGGCCAGCACTGGCTCAACCCCAGCGCCACCCCCAGCAATCCGGCTTTTTCCAACAGCTCTCTGCGGCTTAGTGCCATAGCTCACCTGACAAGCGACCCAGCTAAAGGTTTAGCTGTATTGGAAACCAATGCAATACCCCCATGCCCGAACCCGGCTGGATTGATGAAATTTTTGATGGTGTGCGCTACGGCCTTGAAGGCCATGTGATCAGCGAACAACAGTCCCCATTTCAACGGGTATCGATCATTGAAAGCAAGCGTTATGGCAAAGGCCTGCTGCTTGATGGCTGCTGGATGACCGCTGAGCACCAAGAGCGCCATTACCACGAATCATTGGTGCATCCAGCCCTCTGCGGCGCCGAAGCAATTGAACGGGTATTGGTGATTGGTGGCGGTGATGGCGGTACCGCCCGTGAATGCCTGCGCCACAGCGGCGTTCAAGAGCTGCACATGGTGGAAATTGATGGCTTAGTGGTGGAGCTCTCCCAGCAGCACCTACCAAGCCTTGGGGGCGGTTGCTGGACAGATCCGCGATTCCAGCTCACCGTGGGGGATGGCATTGCTTTTGCCGCTAATGCAGCAGATGCCAGTTACAACGTGGTGATCGTGGATGGTTCTGATCCCGCTGGCCCAGCTGAAGGTTTATTTAATCGCGCCTTTTTTGAAAATTGCCGGCGCATTCTTAAACCCGGTGGAGTGTTTGCCACCCAAAGCGAATCACCAGAAGCTTTCCGAAAAGTGCACATCGATACGGTGAAACTGCTGCGGGAGGTTTTTGGTTACGCCGATCCGATGTATGGCTGGGTGCCGATGTATCCCAGTGGTTGGTGGAGTTGGACCTTTGCTGCAGTTGATGGCCCCCGTTACTGCCAGGCAAAACCAGAACGGGTAGCCAGCATTGCCGCCGGCTGCGAAATCTGGAGTGCCCGTTGGCAACGCGGTGCTTTTGATGCCATTCCCGCCAACATCGAACGGGCCCTTAATTCATGAGCGATTTAGTGAATTCAGATCTATTTGAATCTGATTTATTTGATTCAGATGGTGCGATTTTTATGGGCAGCCGCCGGCAGCCCGCCGCCTGTTCGGTTGCAATATTTGGTGTTCCATACGATGGCACCACTTCCTTTCGCCCCGGCGCTCGCTTTGGCCCCGCCGCTATCCGTGAAGTGAGTAATGGCATTGAGAGCTACTGCCCTCAACTAAATCTGGATCTCGAAGATCTCGCCTTTGTGGATCTGGGTGCCGTGAACATTCCCTTCGGCGCCCCCGAGCCGGTGGTGGCGGCCGTGAAGCAGGCCACCGAAGCGGTGCTGGCTCTCGGCCTCAAGCCCCTAATGCTTGGCGGTGAGCACTCGATTAGTTCCGGTGCTGTGGCAGCTGTAGCCGCTAAATATCCTGATTTAGTGTTGATACAACTCGATGCCCATGCCGATCTACGCCATGAATGGCTGGGATCAACCCACAGCCACGCCTGCGCCATGCGCCGCTGCCTAGAGGTGCTACCAAGTAAACAACTACTGCAGATCGCCATCCGCAGTGGCAGCCGCGCTGAATTTAAGGAACTACATCAAACCAACAGGTTGGTGGCGATCGAACAGATGGCAACGGCATTGCAACCTTTACGCGGCACTCCGATCTACCTAACCGTTGATCTGGATTGGTTTGATCCAGCGGTGCTACCGGGCACCGGCACCCCTGAACCCGGCGGTTTTCTCTGGAGCGATTTCGCTTGCCTTATCGATGAATTACGCCATCACAACCTGGTGGCAGCAGATGTGGTGGAACTGGCGCCAATGCTTGATCCCTCGGGTGTAAGCAGCATTTTTGCGGCAAAGATTGTGCGCAGTTTGCTGCTACTAATTAATTGAATTCCAAATGACTAAATTCAAGCAAGGGAAGCTGATGGCTGTCGTTTGGAACTACACCTGCAGGTTCCAATAAATGCAATGGCGGTAATTCCGGTGCTTTTGCGGTCCAATGATGGCAACTAAGGTCAGCCGTGAGCTCCGGATGTAAGGGCACTTGCCGTAATTTGCACCAAGACAATCCGCCAGCTGGCTGGCAATGCTTACAACTACGGCAGCTACTGCGGCCAGCCATGGAATTAAAAAAAGATCACTTAACTTAGAGAGGATGCAACCAATACCACAGCTTGCAAAGCAAAATGCAGGTTTCCTACCGAAATGCGAATTAAATCGCAGCAATCAAATGCTTCTAGGTATCAGAATCGCAGCAGCTAGTTGAGCCCCATGTTCCGCACCCCTTTAAACGAATTGTGCCGCAATGCCGGAGGCCGCATGGTGCCGTTTGCCGGTTGGGAGATGGCGGTGCAATTTGAAGGAGTGATTGCAGAGCACAAAGCTGTTCGCAGTAGCTGCGGCGTATTTGATATTTCCCACATGGGCTTACTGAAGCTGAAGGGGCTGGGCGCAAAAGACAAATTACAAGGCTTAGTACCCAGCGATCTGCATCGCATCGGCCCAGGTGAAGCGATCTACAGCGTGCTGCTAAATGAAGGCGGCGGAATTATTGATGATCTAATTATTTATGATCGCGGCCAAATCGCTGGCATTGATGAATTATTTGTTGTTATTAATGCCGCTTGCGTTGCAGCTGACACCGCCTGGCTTGAACAACATCTTTCACCGCAAGGCATTGAAATAAGCGATCAAAAAACCACTGGGGTATTACTTGCTTTGCAAGGCCCTGAAGCTGCTGCAAAGCTGCAACAACTTTGTGGTGAAGATCTATCGGGCCTGCCGCGCTTTGGCCACCGCGAAATAGAAATCAACGGTTCAAAAGTATTCACCGCTCGCACCGGCTACACCGGAGAGGATGGCTTTGAGTTGTTGCTTAGCCGCGAAGTTGGTTGCTGGCTCTGGGGGCAATTGCTGGCTGATGGGGTGGCTCCATGCGGTTTAGGCGCCCGCGACAGTTTGCGCTTAGAAGCAGCAATGCACCTTTACGGAAGTGATATGGATGCCAACACCAGCCCGCTGGAGGCCAGCCTCGGCTGGTTGGTGCATCTAGAAATGCCCCTTGATTTCATCGGTAGAGAAGTGCTGGAAAAGCAAACAGCCCAGGGGGTATCGCGGCGGCTGGTGGGCTTACAGCTGCAGGGGCGCAACATTGCCCGCCATGGGTATTCGGTGCATCACAACGGGGAGTTAGTGGGGGAAATCACAAGCGGCAGCTGGGCCCCAAGCCTTGAATTACCAATCGCTTTGGCTTATGTGCCACCAGCTCTCGCCAAGCTCGGCACCCAACTAAGCGTTGATATCCGCGGCCGCCAAGAAGCAGCACAAGTGGTGAAACGCCCCTTTTACCGTGCTAACTGAACCGTCTGCATGGGATCATCCGATTCGCTGAACTATCACTATGCGCAGCCACTCCTGCGGCGATCTGCGCACAAACAGCATTGAAACCAAGGTGTTGCTTTGCGGCTGGGTAGATCGCCGCCGCGACCACGGCGGTGTGATCTTTATCGACCTACGCGATCGCAGCGGCACCATTCAGATCACAGTGGACCCCGATCTAGGCCCTGAAGCCTTTGCAATCGCTGAGCACCTCCGTTGTGAAACGGTGCTGCAGGTGGAGGGGATGGTGCGAGCCCGCCCTGCTGCTTCATTAAATGAACGGCTTGCCACTGGCGCTGTAGAGGTGCTGGGGCAGCAGCTCACAGTGCTGAACGCCATAAGCCGGCCATTGCCCTTTCCCGTATCGGTGCATGAAGAGGAAAACACCCGAGAGGAATTAAGGCTGCGATATCGCTACCTAGATCTGCGGCGCGAGCGGATGCGGCGCAACCTCACCCTGCGCCATAAAGCAATCCAAACCGCCAGGAATTTCCTGGAAACAGAAGGTTTTATTGAAGTTGAAACCCCGGTACTTACCAGATCCACCCCGGAGGGCGCCCGCGACTACCTGGTGCCATCACGGGTATGTGGTGGGGAATGGTTTGCCTTGCCCCAATCCCCCCAGTTGTTTAAACAATTGCTGATGGTGGGCGGCCTTGAGCGCTACTACCAAGTGGCCCGTTGTTTTCGTGATGAAGATCTCCGCGCAGACCGCCAGCCGGAATTCACGCAGTTGGATTTAGAGATGAGTTTCCTTGGCCAAGAGGAAATCCTTGAACTAAATGAAAGGCTGATTGCAGCAATCTGGAAAGCAGTGCAAGGGGTGGAGTTGCAGCTGCCGCTACCAAGGCTCACCTGGCATGAAGCGATGGAGCGCTATGGCTGCGACCGCCCAGACACGCGTTACGGCATGGAGCTCACCGATGTGAGCGATTTGGTGGCAGGCATGGGCTTCAAGGTGTTTAGCGGTGCTGTGGCAGCAGGGGGCAGCGTTAAGTGCATTGCAGTGCCAGGTGGCAATGATGCGCTGAGCAATGTGCGCATAAAACCCGGCGGTGATGTGTTTTCCGAAGCGCAAAAAGCCGGTGCCGGCGGCCTTGCCTTCATCCGCGTGCGGGAGGGGGGAGAAATCGACACGATCGGTGCAATCAAAGACAATCTCAGCGAAACCACTAAAGCTGAGTTACTGGCCCGCACTGGCGCCACCCCAGGCAGCTTGCTGCTGTTTGGTGCAGGCGATACAGCAACGGTAAATAAGGCGCTGGATCGAGTGCGGCAATACCTTGCCAAGGAGCTTGGGCTTGTGCCTCCAGGGCTTTGGAACTTCCTCTGGGTGGTGGATTTCCCAATGTTTGAGCGCAATAACGATGAAAATCGCCTTGAAGCGCTGCATCACCCCTTCTGCGCGCCAAACCCGGCTGATCTTGATGATCTCGCTAGCGCCAGGGCCCAGGCCTACGACCTGGTGCTAAATGGCCTCGAATTAGGTGGCGGTTCGCTGCGAATCCACAAAGCAGAGTTGCAACGGCAGGTGCTCCACACCATTGGCCTTGCCCCAGAAGAGGCTGAAACTCAATTCGGTTTTCTGCTTGAGGCCCTAGAGCTTGGCGCCCCGCCCCATGGCGGCATCGCCTTTGGGGTAGATCGCATGGTGATGTTGCTGGCAGGTGAAGAATCAATCCGCGACACGATTGCATTTCCAAAAACCCAACAAGCCCGATGCCTGCTTACGGGCGCCCCCGGCGCTGCCAGCGACGCTCAACTGGCTGAATTAAATGTTGCCAGCACCTGGGTTGATTCAATATGAGTAAACCAAGCGCCTCCGCTCAGCACATGGCCCATCTCGCTCCCCCCATCGATATCGGCATCCCCGCCAACCAACGCCAAGAAATTGCCGAAGGATTAGGGCGGCTGCTTGCCGATAGCTATGTGATGTATCTAAAAACCCATGGCTTCCATTGGAACGTAACTGGGCCAATGTTTAGCTCGTTGCACTCCATGTTTATGGAGCAATACACCGAGCTATGGAATGCCTTAGATGAGATCGCCGAGCGAATTCGCGCCCTTGGCCACCTTGCCCCTATGGGCGGCCGTAGATATGCGGAATTATCAAGCATTGAAGAAGCACAACAAGCACCTGAGGCATTGGCGATGGTGGCGGAATTGGTGAAAGGCCATGAGGCCGTAGCTCGCACCGCCCGCGGGATCCTGCCCCTAGCTGAAGCAGCGGAAGATGGGCCCACTGCCGATCTGCTGAATGCACGTTTGCAGATACATGAAAAAACGGCCTGGATGCTGCGTAGCATTCTTGAAGGCTGATCTATAGGCTGGCGTTATGGCCAAATTTGTATTTGTAACCGGCGGTGTTGTATCAAGCATCGGCAAAGGAATTGTGGCAGCCAGCCTGGGGCGGCTATTAAAAAGCCGTGGTTATAGCGTTTCAATCTTGAAGCTTGATCCATATCTAAATGTGGATCCAGGCACAATGAGCCCCTATCAACATGGTGAAGTATTTGTAACTGAAGATGGCGCTGAAACCGATCTGGATTTAGGCCACTACGAACGCTTTACTGATACGGCAATGTCTAGGCTAAATAGTGTTACCACAGGATCTATATATCAAGCGGTAATCAATAAAGAACGTCGCGGCGATTACAACGGCGGCACGGTGCAAGTTATACCTCACATTACTGGTGAAATTCGCGAACGGATTCATAGGGTTGCCGCTAATACCAACGCAGATGTGGTAATCACTGAAATTGGTGGCACCGTAGGTGATATTGAATCGCTACCTTTTTTGGAAGCGATTCGTGAATTTCGCGGCGAGGTGGGTCGCCACGACCTTGCCTACGTGCACGTAACACTTATGCCATACATTGGCGTATCGGGTGAATTAAAAACAAAGCCCACCCAGCACTCAGTAAAAGAATTGCGCTCAATTGGTATTCAGCCAGATTTATTAGTATGTAGAAGCGATCGTGAAATCAGTAATGAATTAAAGGCAAAGATTGGTGGCTTTTGTGGTGTATCCGCTAAAGCAGTAGTGCAATCCCTAGACGCAGACAGTATTTATGCGGTGCCGATTGCACTGGAACGCGAAGGTTTATGCCGTCAACTATTGGAGGTGCTAAACCTGCAAGATCATGAAAGTGATATGGCTGGATGGGAAGAATTAGTGCGTCGCTTGCGTAACCCTGGCCCAGCAGTAAAAGTTGCTTTAGTTGGTAAATATGTGCAACTAAATGATGCTTACCTTTCAGTGGTTGAGGCCCTGCGTCATGCCTGCCTTGATGCCGATTGCGGCCTTGATCTGCATTGGGTTAATGCTGAACTCCTAGAGGAGCAAGGAGCTGAAAAGTTATTAACAGGCATGGATGCGGTGGTGGTGCCTGGGGGTTTTGGCAACCGCGGCGTGGATGGCAAGATCGATGCAATCCGTTGGGCAAGAGAGCAGCAGGTGCCGTTTCTTGGTTTGTGCCTCGGCATGCAAACCGCTGTTATCGAATGGGCTAGAAATTGCGCCGGTTTAGTGGATGCCACCAGTGCCGAATTAGAACCCGCCAGCACCCATCCTGTAATTCATCTTCTACCGGAGCAACAGGATGTGGTGGATCTTGGCGGCACGATGCGGCTTGGAGTTTACCCATGCCGTTTAGCAGCTGGCAGTAAAGCGCACGCACTATATGGAGCAGAAGTGGTATATGAAAGACATCGCCATCGCTTTGAATTTAATAATGCTTACCGCAGTTTATTTGTGGAATCAGGTTATGAAATAAGTGGCATGTCGCCCGATGGTCGTTTAGTGGAATTAATTGAATTAAAAAGCCATCCCTTCTTTTTGGCTTGTCAATATCATCCAGAATTTTTATCAAGGCCTGGGAAGCCTCATCCGTTATTTCGCGGCCTGATTGAAGCGGCTCTTAAATATCAAACACAACAAAAATGAATTCATTGCCGGTGGTGGAAACCTTTCGCTCAATTCAAGGGGAAGGAATTCATAGCGGCCGCAGTGCATTTTTTATTCGTTTAGCTGGTTGCAACGTGGCCTGCAGCTGGTGCGACACCAAGCATTCATGGCCCCAATCTGCCCATCCACAGCGAAGCCTTGCCGAACTAAGCGCTGAAACCGCTGCTGCTGCTGCAGATGGTGCTGCATTTGTTGTGATCACAGGCGGGGAACCACTGCATCACAACCTTGATGAATTATGCGAAAACCTTGCAGTGCTGGGATTGCCTTTACACCTTGAAACCAGTGGGGTGGATCCGCTCAGTGGAAAATTTGATTGGATCAGCCTTTCACCAAAACGCCATAAACCGCCATGCAATGAGCTGCTTTCTTGCTGTGATGAATTGAAACTAGTGGTGCATGAAGCGGCAGATCTGGAATTTGCAGAATCAATGGCAGCAGCAAATATCGCAGCGGTGAATCAAAAATCTGCGGCGCTGCTGTTGCAACCTGGCGCCGATTGCCCAGCAGGCAGAGATTTGGCAATCAACTACGTGCTCAAACATCCCAACTGGCGCTTAAGCCTGCAAACCCACAAATGGCTAGGGGTGCAATAGCTAAGCGAGATAACTAACGCAGCTGGGCTGGTTGGATATTTTTTTCCGCCTTCCAAAGCCGGTAGCGCACCTGGAAACCCAAAGGCGCATAAACAACAACCGGCACACTTGCATTGAATGGCAATACAAATGGTTGGCCGCCAAGCGGTATGAATTGCTTTGTAAGTGCCTGGCCTGGGCAAGCTTTGCGGGTGGAAAGCATCACGCCAATTTGTTCGGCTCGATACACCGTGTAGCCGGTTCCCAGCACTGGTTCAGAACGCAACCTGCCGGTGAAACGGTGCAAATTGCAATCGAGCTCCAACTCCTTACCCACCAGTAACTGCACCCGCCAATCAGCAGGATTATTTGAAATACTCTGATCCGGTGATGGCTTTAGCAATGGATTTAATTGGATTACAAAGCGCTGCTCCCCTGCCGCTGCTTCTGCGTATGGTTTTAGATCAAGCATTGGTATCGCCTTAGCGGGCTCTAGAGCAAGTGTTAAAGCAACAGCTGAACAAAACAAAGCAACTCTGAACACGGCCTTTAGATCAAACTGAACCCATCCTGGCCCCACAATGCACAACACACCACCAACTGCCATCGCGCTGCTTTCTGGTGGCCTTGATTCCGCCACCGCTGCTGCCCTTGCTATAGAAGCTGGTTATCGAGTAATCGGCCTTTCTTTTAACTATGGCCAACGCCACCAGCGTGAATTAATAGCTGCAAAAAATTTGGCCGATCATTTAAAGCTCCCTGAACATCACATAATCGCAGTGAATCTGGCGGCCTGGGGTGGATCCTCACTTACCGATAGTGAAATCAGCGTGCCCACTGATGGTGTGGAAGCAGGGGTAATTCCTAATACTTATGTGCCATGCCGCAATACCGTATTTATTGCCTTAGGGCTGAGCTTGGCGGAAGCCCGCTCTGCTGAACGTTTAGTGCTTGGCATTAACGCTGTGGATTATTCCGGTTATCCCGATTGCAGGCCTGATTACTTAGCCGCATTCCAAAATCTTGCTGATCTGGCAACTAAAACAGGAAGGGAAGGTAAAGGTGCGCAGCTTTGGGCCCCATTGCTGCAATGGAGCAAAACAAAGATCGTGCAAGAAGCCACACGGCTAAAGCTACCGATTGCTGATACCTGGAGCTGCTATGCCGGCGAAGAAAAACCCTGTGGAATTTGCGATAGTTGCCGTATCAGAGATGCTGCATTGCTGGAAGCGGGCCGCAGTGATCTGGTGGGCCAATGAATCAATTGCCCTGGTGGGAACCTCAACAATTAGCCCAAGCGCTAGTGCGCTGTTTTGGCAGCGAGGGCTTCGTTTGGCTTGATGGCGACGGCAGCCCCTTGGGAAACAGGGTTTTGCTGGCGGTAGCACCGCAAACACAAATACGCTGCAGCGGGCTTCCCGGTGAACCAGGCAGCAAAGACCCCTTTAAGGCTCTGCAAGAAATCCAAGCAAATCGCAACGGCTGCTGGCTTGGCTGGCTTGCCTATGAAGCTGGCGCCTGGGTAGAAACGAGCCCCCATTGGCAAACACCAGACATGGCAACACTTTGGGCTGGCTGCTATGGAGCGGTGGTGCACCTGGATCTAGAAAAGCAAAAGCTTTGGTTAACAGGCGAGGCTAAGTATCAAAAACCACTGGAAGCCTTGCTGCGCTCAAAACCCACCACAGCAGATCAGCAGCAGCCAACAGTTAACGCAGGAATTGGCTTAGATGATTGGTATTGGCATACAACAACAAGTGCATTTGAGCAGCAGGTAAATGATGTAAAAGAATCGATTAAAGCAGGTGATATTTTTCAAGCCAATCTAAGTGTATGCGCTGAATACACACTCCCTGCAAATGCAGATCCTTTAGCAATGTATCAACGCTTGCGTAGCAAATGCCCTGCACCATTTGGCGGCCTAATGATTGCAAGCAATCAGGAAGCAGTGCTGAGTGCATCACCAGAAAGGTTTATATCTTGCGATCAAGAAGGCAACGTAGAAACCAGGCCAATTAAAGGCACCAGGCCCAGGCATCAAGAGCAAGATAATGATGCAGCTGCGGCGGCTGAACTAATAACAAGTGCAAAAGATCGGGCTGAAAACATAATGATCGTAGATCTATTACGAAACGACCTAGGCAGGGTATGCAAAGCGGGTAGCATTAAGGTGCCACAACTGTTAGGCCTTGAAAGTTACGCACAGGTGCACCATCTCACTTCAGTTGTAACAGGAGTATTAGAAAGTAAACAAACAGCTGCTTCTCTACTGCGCGCCTGCTGGCCGGGGGGATCGATAAGTGGTGCTCCCAAAATCAGCGCTTGTGCACATTTAAATAAATTAGAACCAGTGGCAAGGGGCCCTTATTGCGGCAGCTTCTTTCACTTTAAAAACGATGGCAGTTTTGATAGCAATATCCTGATTCGCAGCGTAATGGTGCGCGCTAAGCGTTTAAGGGTGCATGCTGGCTGCGGCATTGTTGCTGATTCCAATCCGCAGCAAGAAGCAGCAGAACTTGGCTGGAAAATAGAACCTTTGCTCGCAGCCTTGCGCTAATGGATGCAATCGCTTGGTGTAATTCAAAATGGGGTGATCCCAATGAATTGGGTGTACCGATCAGCGATAGGGGTTTAAGGCTGGCAGAAGGTGTATTTGAAACAGTTCTGCTTGTATGCGGGGAAGCGCAACTGCTTGATCAACATCTTGAGCGCTGGTATCTAGGGGCATTGCATCTGGGTTTACCAAATCCGCCTGCAAAATCAGAAATAAAAACCTTGATCGCAACAGCGATAGAGCGCAGTGGCATCAAAGATGGCGCCTTACGCCTTAATTGGAGCCAGGGCAATGGGGGCGGCAGAGGCTTAGCCCTTAGCGAAAATGATCAAGCAGGACGCCTCTGGGGCAGCTTGCATCGCTATAAGCCAACATTTCAAATGCAAACCATAATTATCAGCAAAAAAATAAAAGTATGGGCAGATAGCGCCCTGCGCCACTACAAAACATTTGCCTACGGCGAAATGGCGTTAGCCCGGCGGGAAGCAGCAACTGCTGGCTGCCAAGATGCCTTATTGCTCAGTAGCGCTGGCGGACTCTGCTGCGCCACAAGCGCCAATCTGCTGGTGCAGCGCCAGGGCGTCTGGATAACACCAAGCCTTGCCAGCGGCTGCTTACCTGGAATCATGCGGGCTGCCGCCCTGCAACAAGGAAGAGCTACTGAATCACAGTTAGGCGATGCACTAATCCCTGGTGAAGCAGCGGTGTTGCTTAATAGCCTCGATTGCCGCCCGATCACACCTGAGGCAGTTTCGCTTGCTGAACCACTATTTCGCAATTTATTAAAAGAATCTGAAATCAAGGGGCAAGCACTAATTGAGTGACCGTTGCAACCGCTAAATAAAATTAAACATGGCTTGATGTGTTCAAAGGATCAGCACACCGATGGAAGCAAGCGACTGCAGTTTTCGAAACAACCTAAATCGAATGATTATCCTGCGCTGCTTTGGCGCTGAAAACTATTACCTCGAGCGAGTGATATTTCCATTTGAAATACTAAACTTTTCGGCTCCAGAGGAGGCAGAGGTGGAGATATGGAGCCATGAATTTGGCGGAGCAGAACTGGTGGAAAGTTTTAAGGTTGCAGAATTACACACTTAAAAAGCGATCGATCACAGTCTTACTTAAATCAGCTGTTGGGCCACTTGCCACCATGCCCCCTTTTTGCATTGCATAGTACCAATCGGCTTGCCGCACAAAATGTAAATGTTGCTCCACAAGCAAAACACTTATTCCTGTAGTTGCAACAATTAGCTTTACTGCCCTTTCAATATCAAGCACCACAGAGGGTTGTATTCCCTCCGTGGGTTCATCTAACAAAAGCAAACGAGGTTTACCAAGCAGTGCTCTTGCAATTGCTAATTGTTGCTGCTGCCCGCCACTTAAATCACCGCCACGCCGATGCAAAAACCCCTCTAAAACGGGAAATAGTTCAAATACCTGAGGATCAATATGGCGATTTTTTGCCAAACCACCAGGCAATGCTTCCAGGCCAAGTAATAGATTTTCCTTAACAGTAAGCTGGGGAATTATCTCCCTACCTTGAGGCACATAAGCAACACCAGATCTAGCCCTTTGATAGGGTGGCTTCTGTTTTAGATCCTCACCTTCTAAACAAATATTGCCACTGCGCTGCTGCAATAAACCAATAATTGTTTTTAATAGAGTAGTTTTACCTACCCCATTGCGGCCAATGAGGCAAACCATTTGTCCGGGACGTACGCTTAGATCTACGTTGCGCAAGATATGGCTATTACCGTAATACACGTTTAGTGCACTCACATCAAGCACATGCTTTATGGAATTTGTCATGGATTAACGTCCTCGCGGCCAAGATAAACATCAATCACTCTCGAATCGGCCTGCACCTCCTCCATCGACCCCTCACACAACACATGGCCTTCATGTAAAACCGTTACCGGAGCTTGGAGATCGCGAATGAAATCCATATCGTGCTCAATTACTAATACGGTATGGCTTCCACTAAGATCCTTCAACAAGGCAGCAGTGTGAGCCGTTTCTTCATCACTTAAACCTGCCACGGGTTCATCTACCAGCAAAAGATCCGGATCTTGCGCCACCAACATTGCGATCTCCAGCCACTGCTTTTGGCCGTGGGATAGGCCGCCAGCCAATTGCTGATCATGGCTAGCAAGACCCACCTGCAGTAATAATTGCTGCACCCTATCGCGCTGCTTACTTGGCAAATTACTGAACAAAAGCTTGAGGGGAGAGGATCCCTTAGCAACTGCCAGTTCAAGGTTTCGCCTGCAACTTAAATTTTCAATAACCCTGGGGGTTTGAAACTTGCGGCCGATTCCAAGGCGAACAATATGATGCTCCGGTTTACCAATCAGAGATTTTCCGCGAAACAACACCTCACCTTTTGAGGGTTTAACCTTACCGGTGATCACATCAAGAAAAGTAGTTTTTCCAGCTCCATTTGGGCCGATAACAGCCCGCAATTCGCCGCTTGTAAGTTTCAAATTAAGATCGTTTAGGGCAAGGAAACCATCAAAACTTACCGTTACCCCTTTTAGCTCAAGAAGTGTATTCATTGTTCTTGCTCAGAAACCGGCACGAGTAGATTCTTAAAACCACCATTACGCCACCAACCAACTAAACCATCAGGCAAAGCTGTTACCACCAAAAGAAATAAGCCCCCCTGAATAAATAACCAAGTTTCTGGAAGCTGTTCACTAATTAAACTCTTGGCAAAATTAATTAATAGGGCACCAAGAATTGCACCCACCAATGTACCGCGCCCCCCAACTGCAACCCAAATCACCATCTCAATCGAAAAGGGCACCGCCATAAATTGAGGCGAAACAATCCCAGACTGCACTGTATAAAGGGCTCCACTAATGCCGGCTAAAGCGCCAGCGATGGTAAAAACAACAGTTTTATATACTGCAGGGTTGTAACCGGTAAACCGCATCCGCTGTTCATCATCCCGCAAAGCGATTAATGCATCACCAAAACGACCTTTGATTAACCATCTACATAACAACCAAGCAAAAAATAAAATAAGAACTGTAAGAAAATATAGGCCCCTTTGCATAGCATCACTGCCAACAAGTTCACCTAGGAAACGAGCAGTATCGGTTTTCAGGCCATTGGTGCCATTAATAAGCTTTTGCTGGCCATTAAAAAAATTATAAAATACAAGAAGGGCAGCTTGAGTGAGAATCGAAAAATAAACACCCCTAATACGATTGCGAAATACCAGAAATCCCAGAATTCCAGCAACCAATGCAGGTATCACCCAAATTGCAAAGAAAGTGAATAATCCCGAAGAAAATGGTTGCCAAAAAGCAGGCATACTTTTTACGCCATATAAACCAAAAAACTCAGGTAATTCACCAGGCGCTAGCGACTGCAACTGTAGATACATACCAAGGGCATAAGCACCTAGTGCAAAGAAAATACCTTGCCCTAGGCTCAATAAACCTGTGTAACCCCAAATAAGATCAATCCCCAAAGCCACAATACCAAGAGAAAGAAAACGCCCAAGTAAATTAAGCCTAAATGGTGGCAAGATCACTGGTAAGATAATTACCACAATTAAAAGTATTAGCCAAGGCAAATAACGAAATAAGGGGGTAGCCCTCGCGGAAACAAAGGGGGAATTCATATTTAAACCTCTGCCATACGGCCCTTAGGTGGAAATAATCCAGCTGGGCGAAACTGCAAAAATACAACAATTAATACAAATACCAACACCTTAGCCATTGAAGTGGTTGCAAAAAACGTAATTAATTCATTTAAACCCGCAGGCATTGTGGGCCATACCAACAGCAAAGATCCAGAACCAAGCACATAACTCAGCACACCAATACCAAGGGCGGCAAGCACTGTACCCAGCAATTTACCCACACCTCCTAGCACTACCACCATGAAACAATCAACAATGTAATTGCCACCAAGATTGGGCCCTACAGAGCCGAGTAAAGTAACTGCAACTCCAGCAACTCCAGCCAAACCAGAACCAACTAAAAAAGTGAGCGCATCAACGCTTTCAGTTGGAATACCTAGGCAACTACTCATAGATCGATTTTGAGTTACAGCGCGTATCCGAATACCCCACACACTTTTTTGCAGAAACCAATTCACTGCTATTAAAGAAATAAGTGTTAATACAATAATAAATAGCCTTGCTGTTGGCATATTAACGCCTGCGTAATCAATAGAGCCACGCAACCATTCAGGTGCCGTTACATCAATATTTCTTGCACTGAACCAAGCCTGATCCAGCAACCTCACGGAACCGAATAATGCAGCAGCGCCAACCCCTAATAAAGTTGCCAAGATCCAGTTGCCAACCTTAAAAATCAACGCCCAACGTTGCTTTATCCAATTGCTAGGTATTAGCCGCGGAAGTAATAAGCCGAGAACAGTAGTTAGCAACAAACCCAAAATAAGGGCTGTTGAAACCGACCGTACAAACTGCTGCAAAATCAAACTAACGCCCCATGTGGCAAGTAAAGTTTCAAGGGGCCGCCCATATAATCTGCGGATAACTGTTGCTTCTAAAAGCAAGCCTGCAACACCGCTAACAATGAAAGCAAGTGGAATAGAAATTAAAATATAGATAGGAAACAAACCCTCAAGGGGGCCTGATTTCAATAGGTTTTGAACAACAAATGTGGTGTAAGCGCCCAGCATCATCAATTCACCATGGGCCATGTTTATCACACCCATCAAACCAAACACCACAGCCAAACCAAGTGCTGCTAAAACTAAAACTGAACCAATTGCTAAACCATTAAACAATGTGTCAAGAAATAAACTCATGCAACCACAATTTAAAAAAATAAATAATAACTAAAAA